>VOFI01001434.1_pt1 | contig 32001 bp, 35 predicted proteins | sample 5384131 | NCBI WGS metagenome assembly VOFI01 (sample SAMN12384728, study PRJNA508395) | human gut metagenome | isolation source: healthy gut H | host: Homo sapiens
CTGACTGCAGGAGATCCCATGCTTTTCTGTGTTCTTCGTTCTGCAGGTTGGGACGGAAGGAAAAACGGGGCCTGCTCATTTCTTGCTCACACCTCCCGAAAGCTGGCCCAAAATCCGCTCGAAACCTTCGGCGTTTACTTTATCGTCTAAAAGGGTAAAAAAAACCCGACGCAGGCTGTCCTGGGGCCGGATTTCCCCGTTGGATCACGGAGGCTCCGCCGCCCAGTATCACTGCCGGGACTGCTTTTTAAATCGAAGCCTGCTTCCATGGCTGCGGACAGCAGGGCTTCTGTGTAAATCCGTCCCTGTTTTTGAATGATAGTCCGGGCATTCTCATCCATGCTGCAGCTTTGTCCTGCCAGCACACGTTCCACCTGGGCGTCGGTAACGGACAAGCCTGTCTCCCGGCGGACCTGTTCCTTCGCTTCATCGATGCATCGGATCATGCCTAACTCCAGGCTCCGGCAGGCGGAAGCGTTCGGGATTCCATTGACCAGCCGCATGAGGCCCACAGTCCAGCCACCTATGTCCATAAGGAGCACAGAGGGTTCTCCCTATATTAATTCCGGGTAAACAGCAATGGCGGAGCAGACTCTGTGGAAAAAGCCTGACGTCCTGAATGGCCACCTGATCGAAGGTTCCTTCAAACCTGAAGCCTATCGACTGGCAAGAACGAAACAGGTATTCCCGGAACGCTTAATCGTTTCTTCCGTCCCGGCTGCCGGTCGACCCCAGCGTCTCCTACCCCTATCAATCCCCAGGACATCCCGGACGGGCCATCGAAAATTATTTCTCTGTCGGTGTCTAAAAATGACAAAACCGCTTCCCCTATTTTTTAGGAAAGCGGTTTTTTGCTCTTTGGGGGTTGGACATCCACGGTGGGGCGATTTTAAAAACCGGCCCTAAAAACCCGAAAGCCCGCATGAATACTGAAAAAATCGGGGTGACATCTATTTCGTCACCCCTTCTTGGTCGAGGTGATGTGATTCGAACACACGGCCTCTACGTCCCGAACGTAGCGCTCTACCAAACTGAGCCACACCTCGATAGTAAAATCAAGCCCCGGAACATCAAAAATACCGGGGCTGATTCATGGCTGCGGAACTAGGATTCGAACCCAGACAAACAGAGTCAGAGTCTGTCGTGCTACCCTTACACAATTCCGCATCAAACAGCAATAACTATTATACTAATTTTTCCATAAAAGTCAAGCTATTTTTCTATTTTATTTTTTTTTTCAGGACCTAAAATAGCATTTCCCAGGACATCCAATCCTATGCACAAACTATTTTTCACTTGAACCGAATCGCTTTGCGTACTATAATAGGGAAAGCAAAAGGATCACATAACACACTTAGGAAAGTAGGATTCACATGAAATACGCCGTAGTATTATGCGATGGCATGGCGGATTACCCCATTTCCGCTTTAAAAAATCAAACGCCCATGTCTGTGGCAAAAAAGCCCTGCATGGATTTCTTATCCTCTAAAGGCCAGGTAGGTCTGGTAAAAACTGTTCCCGATGGTATGAAACCTGGCAGTGATGTGGCAAATCTTTCCGTGATGGGATACGATCCAGCCCAATATTACACCGGGCGTTCTCCTTAGAAGCCGCTTCTATCGGCATTGATCTTCAGGACACTGACGTCACCCTGCGCTGCAATCTTGTAACCCTTTCTGAGGATCACAGCTATCAGGATAAGATGATGGTCGACTACTGTGCTGACGACATCTCCTCTCAGGAAGCAAAAATTTTAATCGAATATATCCAGGAAAAGCTAGGCAGCGAGATCTTTCATTTTTATCCTGGCGTCAGCTACCGTCATTGCCTGGTGTGGAAAATGGGCGGCCCCATCCTGGTACTCTTACTCCTCCCCATGACATTACCGGCCGCAAAATTACTCAATATATCCCAAACGGGCCTTATGTCTCAGAGCTTTATAAACTCATGGTGCAAAGCTATAACCTTTTAAAGAGCCATCCTGTCAACCTAGACCGGATCAAGCGAGGAAAACGCCCGGCTAATTCTATCTGGCTTTGGGGCGAAGGCCAACGTCCCCGTCTCGACAGCTTTGAATCAAAATTCCATAAGAAGGGCTCCGTTGTTTCCGCTGTAGACCTCATCAAGGGAATCGGCTTGTGCGCTAAAATGTCCTCAGTAGACGTAGACGGCGCTACCGGCTATATCGATACTAATTTTACTGGAAAAATGGAGGCTGCTCTTCAAGAATTCCGCAAGGGACAGGATTTTGTCTATATCCATGTAGAAGCGCCTGACGAATGCGGCCATCGCGGGGAAATGGAAAACAAGATTAAGGCGATCGAACTGATCGACGAAAAAATATTAACTCCCCTGACAGCGGCTCTCAGGGAAGCAGGTCCTTTCCCGAATCATGGTCCTGCCGGATCATCCCACTCCTTTGTCGACCAAAACCCATGCTTCCGATCCGGTTCCCTACCTAATTTACGACAGCGCTCGAGAGCAATGCAGCGGTGTTTCCTGCTTCTGTGAGGAAACCGCAAAGCAAACGGGTAATTATGTTGAAGCAGGCCCGATGTTGATTGAAAAGCTGTTTTCTGCTATCCAGGCTTAAGGAGGTTTTACCCTATGACACCAGAAGCTATCCAACGAATCAACGAGCTGGCACGCAAAGCCAAGGCCCAGGGCCTTACCCCAGAGGAAGCCCAGGAACAGAAAAGGCTTCGCCAGGAATATTTGGACAGTGTTAGGAAAAACCTGGTCTCCCAATTAGAAAACATGTCAATTTTGGAGCCGGACGGCACGAAAAAGAAGGTTCAAAAGAAGAAAAATTAAATTCTGCTCCGTCTGGATTTACGGTTGTACAAACAGACCTATCCATTTATTAGGGCTATTCTATTGATACCCTTATAATAACCCTTAAAAATCTAATTTCTTCTCTTTATCAGCGTCTTTCTTCCTAATTGCAAATCCATTTTAGGAAATCAGATAAACCTTTTTTGCTTTATTGCCCTGTTATCAACACTTTTCGCCGGATACTGGAATTTTTGTTTTCCTTGCGCGGCCAAAACTGGCTGCACAGGGGAAATAGCAATAAAGCCCTGGAAAGATTAAATCTTTCCAGGGCTTTATGTTATGTATTCTATTTATCAGGCAAGAATTTCTCCGTCTACCGTGCCTTTTAATCCAGCAGCGTTGGATTCGTCGGTATCAATATGCATAGCAGGGGCAAATTTAGGGCTGACTCTCACCACCACATCTCCAAAGGTCAGGCTGCGGCCATCGCTCTCCAGCTTCACACAAACCACCTGCTTATCGTTCAAAGAAAATTTTTCAGCAGCGGCGGGATCCAGATGGATATGACGCTTAGCAGCGATCACGCCTTCCTTCAGTTCTACTTCGCCCGCGGGTCCAACCAGCTTGCAGCCTGGCGTGCCGGCGATATCTCCGGATTCCCTGATGGGAGCCGCGATACCGATCTTTCTGGCGTCAGTCAGAGAGAGCTCTACCTGAGAAGCAGGGCGGACAGGCCCTAAAATGGAAACACCCTTCATTTCTCCTTTGGGCCCAATTACGCTAACTCTTTCCTCACAGGCGAATTGTCCTGGCTGGGAAAGGTCCTTTTTATTGGTCAACCGATATCCCTTTCCGAACAGGGTATCCAAGTCCTCTTGGGACAGATGCACGTGACGCGCGGAGGTTTCAACCATAACTTTCATAACTCATACACTCCTGATTGATTCATTTTTGATATTATTATCATACAACCCCACGCCGCAAAATTCAACTAAATCCTTTCAATTTTTTCCCTTTTAAGCGTTTTTATGGTATAATTATTATTACATTATGAGAGGCGGCTCAGTTGTCAAATGCGAAAAACACGTATCCCGCCGCAGGTTCAGCAGCTATTTTACCGAAAACGGCATACAGAGCCGTTTCTACCCGGCAGGTAGTCGCGGCGGCGCATATACGGCGCGGCGGCAGCTTTTCATGCAATCGTATTTTTAAAAGCCTGACTCTAATGGCCTATGCTTCCTATATAGGAAACGGCAAAGCCCAGCCTCCCGTATCAGTTTATCCGCATATAGAGTTTCATGGCGGCCAGCGGCGTAGGCTGGCAGGCCGCGCAAATTAAGCACATCCTGTACTATCTGACCAGACAACGTGGTCTCAAACTCACGCGCCTGCCGCTGTTAAGCAGGCCGAGAGAAAAATTCATCAGAACGGAGAGAAGAAGCTATGTATGAAACTTGGAACAGCTTACAAGAAGCCTGCCTCCAATGTCATAAATGCGGTCTTTGCGAAGGCCGTCACAATGTGGTTTTTCGGTATAGGCGTAGAAACCGCCGAGGTCATGTTCATCGGGGAAGGCCCTGGAGAAAATGAGGATTTGCAAGGGGAACCCTTTGTCGGGCGCGGCGGGCAGCTTCTGGACAAAATGCTCGCCGCCGTGGACTTAAGCCGGGAGAAAAACATTTACATTGCCAACATCGTCAAATGCCGTCCTCCGCAAAACCGGGATCCCTTACCGGAGGAGCAGGAGGCCTGTATCGACTGGCTGCGGAACCAGACGGCTCTAATTCGTCCGAAAATTATCGTATGCCTTGGCAGAATCGCCGCCGCGAAAATCATCAAGCCAGACATCAAAATCACTAAGGAGCACGGCGTCTTCTTTGAGAAAAACGGCGTGGTCATGATGGCAACCCTTCATCCGGCCGCTTTGCTTCGGAATCCCTCCCAAAAGCCCGGCGCTTTTGACGACTTTCTAAAGCTTCGGGAAAAAATCCATGAGCTTTGCGATCATACCTATGAGGAAGCGTAAGTCCGACAAACGTTAAACCATTCTACAATTACAGGCTCACAGCCTTTTAAGGAATCTGGAGAAGCATTACCGTCTCGGAATTCATCTCATTTTCCCTCCTCGCTTTGTGTTTTCCGCGAAAAACGCCAAAAAGCACAAAGCCTTTCTATGCTTAAATCAACCTTACCGCGTTTATGAAAGCCGCCCCTTGGAAAGGGAATTTCCTTTTCCAAGGGGCGGCTTTGTCCAGCAGTCTCGGAACCTGCAAGAGACCGGAAGCCGCAGGAGCAATTGTCCTTCTTTAAGCTTATTCCTGGATTCCCGGGATTTTCGGCAGGCCGTTGAAGCCTCTTTGCAGATCCTCGTCTGTAGGAATATAGTCCGTCATACGTCCCTCCAAATAAGCGGAGTAAGCGGTCATATCGAAATAACCGGTACCAGTCAGGCCGAAAAGGATGGTCTTTTTCTCGCCGGTCTCCTTGCACCTGAGCGCTTCATCCATCGCCGCGCGGATAGCGTGGGCAGATTCCGGCGCCGGGAGGATCGTTTCCTTCTTGGCGAATTCCACCGCCGCCTCAAAGACTCTTGTCTGCTCTACGGAAACCGCCTCCATGTAGCCGTCATGATACAGCTTGGAAAGAATAGGAGACATACCATGATACCTTAAGCCGCCGGCATGATTAGAAGAAGGGATAAAGCCGGAGCCCAGGGTATACATCTTGGCAAGCGGTGTGATCTTTCCGGTATCGCAGAAGTCATAAGCATACTTTCCTCTGGTGAAGGAGGGGCATGAGGCGGGCTCTACGGCTATGATGCGCGGATCCGCCTTTCCCAGCAGCTTATCCTGCATAAAGGGAGCGATCAGGCCGCCCAGGTTAGAGCCGCCGCCGGCGCAGCCAATAACCACATCTGGATATTCCTCCAGCTTTTCCATGGCGATTTTGCTTTCCAGCCCGATAATGGACTGGTGCAGCAGCACCTGGTTCAGCACCGAGCCCAGCACATAACGGTAGCCCTCGGTGGACACCGCCTTTTCCACCGCCTCCGAGATCGCGCACCCCAGGCTGCCGGTGCAGTCCGGGTCCTCCGCCAGAATCTGGCGGCCCACATTAGTGGTATTGCTGGGGCTGGCGATCACGCCGGCGTCAAAGGTCTGCATGACAGCCTTGCGGAATGGCTTCTGTTCATAGGAAACCTTTACCATATATACCGTCAGCGGGATTCCAAAGTAAGAGCAGGCCTCGGAAAGAGCGGTGCCCCACTGGCCGGCTCCGGTTTCGGTGGTCAATCCCTTCATTCCCTGCTTCTTGGCGTAATAGGCCTGGGCAATCGCGGAATTCAGCTTATGGCTGCCGGAGGTATTGTTGCCCTCAAATTTATAATAAATCTTCGCCGGGGTGCTCAGCGCCTTTTCCAGATTGTAGGCGCGGATCAACGGAGACGGACGGTAAATTTTGTACATCTCCTGAATTTCTTCCGGAATATCGATATAGCGGGTCGTATTGTCCATTTCCTGCTTCGCCAGCTCCTCGCAGAAAACCGGATATAAATCCTCTACTGCGGCGGGCTTCATTGTGCCCGGATTGATCATGGGATCGGGAAGCTCTTTCATATCGGCACGAAGGTTATACCATTGCTTCGGCATCTCGTCTTCGCTCAAATACAGTCTGTGGGGAACCTTTACCATTTGAATCACTCCTTGAAAAATAAAAAAAAAGACCTTTGTCCCAATTACTGGGACAAAAGCCTTAACTTCTGCGGTACCACCCGGTTTGATGATTATAACCATCCACTCAATTTACATACTATCATATGCACCCCGCTGATAACGGACAGGGCTCCCGTCGACGCCTACTCCCGAATCTTTCGGTTTCAGGCCGCCCTCGCAAGGCCATTCAGTAAATTCTATGCTGCCGCATTCACACCAGCCAGCGGCTCTCTGATACACCCGTCTTTACTTACTTTTCTTGCTCCACGGTTTCTTGGTTTGAAATTTGTTATTATCTTACGCCTGGATGCCCCGTTTGTCAACCCTTTTTTCAAAAAATTTTCTTTTTGCTTTTTTGCGAACAGGAAAGCTCACTTTTATTTTTCCCTTTTCTCTTGACAAATGGAGAAAATGTGGTACATTGAAATTATACTTCTAGAAATTATTTTATAAAAGATTTTCGATAAGAAGGAGTGTCGTTTATGCTGCAGCAGGTTATGACCGCCCCGGGCGTGATCGAGTTTAACGAGGTGCCGGTGCCCGAGGTAATGCCCGGCCAGGTACTGGTCAAAATACAAAAGATCGGAATCTGTGGTTCGGATATCCATGTGTATCACGGGAAGCATCCCTTCACCAAATATCCGGTTACCCAAGGCCATGAGGTTTCCGGTGAAATCGCCCAGATTGGACAAGGGGTGGAAGGTTTTTCCGTCGGGCAGAAGGTCACGATTCAGCCTCAGGTGGTGTGCGGAAAATGTTATCCCTGCCGCCACGGCAAGTATAATCTCTGCGAGGAGCTGAAGGTGATGGGCTTCCAGACCACCGGCGTAGCCTCCCATTATTTTGCGGTAGACGCTCAAAAGGTCACCCCTCTGCCGGAGGGGATGAGCTTTGACGAGGGCGCCATGATCGAGCCATTAGCTGTCGCCGTTCACGCCATCAGGCAGGCGGGAGACGTTACCGGCCTGAAAATTGCTGTTCTTGGCGCCGGACCTATTGGAATTTTGGTTGCCCAGGCGGCCAAGGGCATGGGAGCCCAGAGCGTTATGGTCACCGACATCAGCGACGTTCGCCTGGCAAAAGCCAAGGAGTGCGGCGCAGATTACTGTGTTAATACGAAAAATACCGACTTTGGCGACGCTATGCTGGAATACTTCGGCCCAGACAAAGCCGACGTGATTTACGACTGCGCCGGCAACGACATCACCATGGGGCAAGCGATTAAATATGCCAGAAAGGGCAAAAGCACTATTATCCTGGTGGCGGTGTTCGCCTCCATGGCCAAGGTAGATCTCGCGGTTCTCAACGATCACGAGCTGGACCTGAACACCACCATGATGTACCGCAACGAGGACTACCTGGATGCCATCCGGCTGGTCAATGAAGGCAAGGTTACCCTGGCTCCCCTGGTTTCCAAGCATTTCGCCTTCCGGGATTACCTAAAGGCTTACCAATACATCGACGACAACCGGGAAACCACCATGAAAGTGATTATTAATGTACAGGAATAAAGGTAATCCATATAGAACGAAGCAATAGAACGAAGCACTGGAAAAGGGGGCTCCGCATGCAAGCGGAGCCCCCCTTTCATAAATTTCATACAAGCCCTTATTCAGCCCTTCTGCCGCCGTAAGCTTATTTTTACGCCTTATATCCCAGCGCTCTGTTCCTTCTCCCTTTTCCAGCTTATAAATGAAGCTTTTTGTGAATTTCGCGATACATGGCTTTCCAGTTGAAAATAAGCTGAAGGGAAATCACAATCAGGCTGGCCGCGGTACAAATCACCGAGGGAGCGATGACCCCAAGCACTCCGGTAAACAGAAAAACCAAAGGGAACGACGCCCAGAACGCGCAGAGGATTAAATGAATCATATAATCCCGGTCCGGCATCCGGAGCACCCGGGAGAGGATGATCACCGCCAGCATAGCGCCGATGCAGACAGAAGGAAACACATAATCAACTGACCAGCCTCTCCAGCCGGTAAGCCAATCCCACAGGAAGGCAACCCCGGAGATCAGAACCAGCTGCCAGACGATATTGTTCAGCAGCTTCGCCTTTTTTACAATGCCTACCACCGCCCAAAGCCATCCGCAGCCCAAGCCCAGCACAGCGAACAGTGACCACCAAATCCCGGTAGGCACCAATAGGTTGACCGCGACACATATGATGGCTGCGGTCAGGGCTGCGCCTGAAATAATTTGGATCAGGCGCTTGGTAAAGCTTCTATTTTCCGGAAGCTCCGGATAGCTGGGAGCCTCCTCCCTTTTCCCGGACAGATTCCCTCCGCATAGGGGGCGCTGATGTGCGCCCGCCACCCACACGCGGCAGGATTTACAATAAAGCATAGACTAATCCTTCTCTCTAACCGAGGCGTTGCTCTTGATCTCGACATCAACTCCCATACCGGAAAGCAGGCGAAAGAAATTCCGCTGGATATCCGTATCCTCATACCGTGAGCTAAAGCCAACGGACAGCGCGTCGCCGCAGGAGCAGACGCAAACTTGCAGCTTAGCGGTACTGGCAAATACCGAAAAGCTTTCCACAAATGGCGAGATTTCTTCCGGAAGCTTTACCTTTCCCACGTTGGAAACCACCATCGTTTCTCCAAAGTCGGAAACGCGGCGGGCGATTCTCAGGCAAAAATTTTTAAAGGATAAAGGAGCGATCTTCGCGAAGGGATTTCGCTCCACCGCCATATAACCGCTGATCCGGCTTTTCAGCCGGTCCTGCGTAAGCTCCCGCTCAAAAGAGCTTTTCAGTGAAGCGATGATATCCTCCAGGTTTTCTTCTCCTTCCTGAAACCGATAGGCCACCCGGATATTTCCAAAAAAGTTCCGGGTAGTTTCCGAAGAAAAATACTGGCGCAGATTCACCGGAACCGTAATCACCACCGGCTTTTTCTCCTTATAAAGCATCATCTCCCGGTGGATAGAGATCATCAGCAGAGCGCAAAGAAAAACCGTAAGGGTACTGTCATAAGCTTTTGCCAAATCCAATACCTTCCGGCAGGACATCAGTCCTTCCGTGACCCGGTACTCCTCGCTGAATCTGCCGGTAAGGCGGTACGCCCGGCCCGGCAGGCCGGACCTCACTTTTTTCACATGCTGATAATATTTTTTAAAGCTGTCCTCCGCCCTGGAAGAAATTGGAGCCGGGGAAAGCTCGTCGGCCAGCTCTCTGGGAACCTGGCCGGGATGGACCGCTGAGAGGTAGGCGCATAGCAGATACTGCAAAAATTGCAGCGCGCCGGTGCCATCTGTCAGTGCGTGATAAACCTCCAAATTAATCCGGTTGCGGTAATAGCTTACATCGAACAGCAGGTGGCGCTGGTTCCGGTAAAACAGCTGGGAGCATACCCCCGTGTTTTCCTCATGAACCTTAGGCCGAAGATCTCCGGCCTCCAGATAGTACCAAAACAGGCCGTTTCTAAGAATATACAAAAAATGGGGAAAGCACTCCAGCGTCTGATCCAGAGCCTGCTGCAGCGGCGCCTTCTGGATCCGCTCGGTCAGCTCGCAGGAAAAGCGGAACACTCCGGTATTCCGCTTGCCGCTGGTGGAAGGGAAAATCTTGCCCGCGTTATCCAGCTTAAGCCAGCTACCTGCCTGATTCATCCCTTTCACCCCCGTTTAAAAACGTGTTAATCAGGGCATGGGCCCGGCGCACATGAATATAACCGGTGCCCAGCCCCATAAAAGCCGTGCAAGGCGTCCCGCATCCGGTAAATAGTTACCCGGCTCCCCGCCGCCCGCAGCTTTCTGCCATAAGCCTCCCCTCATCCGCAAGGGATCAAACTCAGCGGTAATGATCAGGGTATCCGGCTGATCGGAAAAGTCCTTTGCCAAAAGCGGCGCAAAATACGGATTTTTTAAATCCTCGTCATCCCGCTTGTAAAGATCAATATATTCGCAGATTCTCCTGGAGGTCAAAAGATATTCGCTCCCGTTTTCCATCACTGAGGCGAACGGCGACGATTCGCTGTGGTCGTAATAGGTAGCCGGATAAATCAAAATCTGGCGGGGAATATAAAATTCTCCTTCATCCCGCGCCCGTAAAGGAAACCGCCTGCGGCCAGATTACCGCCGGCGCTGTCGCCGATCACCGTCACCCTACCCAGGTCAAAGCCAAAGCTTTTCGGCCTGACAAACAGCTCCCGGGCAGCAGCGTAACAATCATCCAGCCCCTGAGGAAACGGATGCTCCGGTGCCAAACGGTACTCCACCGAGATCACACGGCTTCGGGCCGCCCGCGCCAAAGCGTCGCACACCTTATTGTAGGTGTCAATGCTTTCAGTCACCCAGCCTCCTCCGTGGAAAAACAGCAGTGTGTTTTTCCCTGTATTGTCCTCTGGAGTATAAATTCTGGTGAGAATCTTTCTTCCCTCAGACACAATGGTATGATCCTGCCATCGGTCTTTCGGCAGGAGGGCCGGCAGTCTTAAATAGCGGATAGACCTTTCCAGCGGATAGGTCTTTCGAATGTCAATATCCGGATAGGACAGCACCTTCAGAGCAAGGCGCATAAACTTATTGATCGCCATAAAAATCCTTTCCGCGCAACCGCAGGCCGTTGTTCTTTTTAAGGTATACTGCCTCTAAATAATAAATATTTTGCTATCCATCTTACAAAAAATATTCGTTTTGAAAAAGGAAGAAACTCTTTTAAATCTATGATAAGCTGTATAAGGCCGGCATAGGTCAAGCTTCCCGCTCTTGTAAAAAAGGCCTGCCGTTTCTTTCCTATAGGCTTAACCTAGACCCCTATCATTCCATCGGTAGCTTTGCCGTCATTGGCAGTGTGAGGTTATTATACCACATATAGCCGCCGATCACCAAATTTCTTTTGCCCAGTCCTTTTTTCCTTCTTCTTTCTTTTTTGCTCTCGCGCTGATCTCAGAGGCACTTTTTTATTTGAAATCATCTTTTAGCCCATCTTGCAGCTATGCTCCAGGGATGTATGCATGGAGAAAGGTCTGAATCCTAGGGCAACTAGCGGGAGAAAATCCCCCGTTTGGTTCAGATCGTATTTCCCTTGTAAACAGGCCGCACCGCCGTCGTCATGGGCATTCAGCAGGAGCCCGGTTTCCGCACCAGCGGATCTTGCCCTTTTACCAGCACCATAAAAATTTCATAGTCCTGGTCCAGCACGACCAAATCGGCGTATTTCCCGGGCTGAATACTCCCCGTAGTTTTGTCCGCGCCAAGCTGAACCGCCGGATTTAAAGTCATCGCTTTTACCGCCTGCGCCAGAGGAATCCCAAACCTCAGCAGATTTCGCAGCTCCTGGTGCAGATTCGTAGTGGATCCCGCCAAGGTGCCATCCCGCAATAGGGCCGCACCCTGGCGCACACAAACCTTTTGGCCTCCCAGGATGTATTCTCCGTCGGGCATACCAGCGGCCCGCATAGAATCGCTGACAACCACCGCCCTACTTCCCAGTATCCGGAACGCCAGCCGCAGCATTGCCGGATGGATATGAATCCCGTCACAAATCAGCTCCGCCCGAACCTGCTCGCTGTCCAGCACCGCGCCTGCCGGACCTGGCTCCCGATGGCCGAGAGCAGCCATGCCGTTGAACAAATGGGTGGCCTGGCCCACTCCTTGACGAAATGCTTCTAACGCTCCCTCGTAAGAAGCCGCTGTATGTGCCATAGAGATCACACACCTGGAGCGAACCCGCCGGATAAAATCTTCGGCGCCCTCCAGCTCCGGCGCTAAGTCCACAATTTTAATCAGGCCGGGATACCGATTCCACAGTGCTAAGAATTCCCCGGCGTCCGGCTTGCTGAGACAGCTTTCCTTTTGCGCTCCCTTTTCAGCGGCGATAAATAAGGGCCCTCCAGCCGGGCGCCGTGAACATAGGCCCCGGCAGGCCCTGTCTTTGACCCGCGCGGATCATATCCAGAATGGGAGGAAGCCCCTCAATGGGCCTGGCCATCACGGTTGGACAAAAGGAGGTAACCCCATGCCTGGCCAGTTCTTCCGACATAGCGGCCAGCGCCTCCAGAGAGGCGTCCTCCACATCGAAGCCGCCGCATCCGTGAATATGCTGGTCAATCAACCCGGGGATCACCAGCTTATTGGAAAGATCAATCCAACCGCCCGGCTCCTCATCCCGCCAAGGCGTCAGAGCCGTAATCCATTCTCCTTGGATTTCAATATCCTTTGGCGACAGAATAAAATCCTGATCCAATACTATTCCATTTTTTAAACGCACGGCACTTCCTCCCGTTATTGGTATTTCTCCTATTAGACTGAGCTTTTCCTTTTCAGGCTTTTATCTCTCATGCTTTGTGATATCATGAGGCCGACACGCGGCCGGCCATGCGGCCTTATTGAGTTTAGCTTCGGCCTTCTGCGCTTTTGAGGGCTCCGGGGAGCCTATCTCAGTTTATGTTGGCTCCCCATCATCGGCGCCGCGGTCTGACCGCTTGACGGAGGCAAAGCCCTCCTTCGCTGATTTCAGCACCCGCCTATTAGCTCAGTTCCAGCATCCCATGATAAAGGCGGTAATAAATCCCCTTTTGTGCCAACAGCTCCTGATGGCTGCCCCGCTCTACGATTTTCCCGTGCTCCAGCACCATAATAGCATCGGCGTTGCGAACCGTGCTCAAGCGGTGGGCGATGACGAACACTGTGCGCCCTTCCATCAGCCGGTCCATCCCCTTTTCAATTAAAGCCTCTGTACGGGTATCAATAGAGGAAGTGGCCTCGTCGAGAATCAGCACCGAGGGGTTTGCTATGGCGGCGCGGGCGATAGCCAGAAGCTGCCGCTGGCCTTGAGACAGATTGGCGCCGTCCGCTGTTACCACTGTCTGGTAGCCCTGGGGCAGCCGGCGGATAAAGGAATCCGCGTTGGCAATTTTGGCCGCCCTTTCGATTTCCTCCTGGCCGGCGTCCAGCTTGCCGAACCGGATATTGTCCGCGATGGTTCCGGTGAAGAGATGAGTGTCCTGAAGCACAATGCCCAGCGACCGGCGCAGATCCTTCTTTCTAATCTCTCGGACGTCAAAGCCATCGTACATTACGCTGCCTTCCTGCACGTCGTAAAAGCGGTTGATCAGATTGGTAATGGTGGTTTTCCCCGCGCCGGTGGAGCCTACAAATGCAATTTTCTGCCCCGGCTTAGCGTAGAGGCTGATATCCTTCAAAATGGGATGCCCGGAATCATAGCCAAAGTACACTTCCCGAAAGCGCACGTCTCCCCGCAAAGGCACCAGGGTTCCGTCCTCTCGGCGCCATGCCCATTGCTCCTCTGCCCCATCGGCTTCGACGTGAACCCGCTCCACCTTGCCTTCGTCCTTTTCCGGCTGCTGGGCCATGGCCTCGAATACCCGCTCCGCGCCTGCCAGGGCGGCCAGCAGAAAATTTCCCTGCTGGGTAAAATTGATTGATCGGCGCGGCGGCCTGCCGGACAAACACCAAATAGCTGGCCAGGCTTCCTACATCCGTCATGCCCTGTAAAGGCCATAATACCGCCCAAAATGGCCACAATGGCATAGTTGATATAGGAAATGCTCACCACCGCGGGGATCATTGTGGCGGCAAAGGCCTGGGCGCCGGTTCCCCTTTTCTGAGCGCCTCGTTTTTCTCCCGGAAGCCCTGCATATTTTCTTCCTCATGGTTAAAGACCTTTACCACCTTCTGGCCGTTGACCATTTCCTCAATATAGCCGTCCAGCTCTCCCAGGCTTTTTCTGCTGCATGGTATAATAGGCCTTGCTCCGCTTGCCGCTGAAACGGATATAAAGGAACATCGCCCCATAGCATACAGTAACGATAAAGGGAAAGCGCCAGTTGAGAATGAAAAGGATCAGCAATGTCCCCGCCATCTGGATAAAGCTTTGAATCACCATGGCAAAGCTGTTGTTCAGGGCGTCGGAAATCGTGTCCACGTCATTGGTAAAATAGCTCATCACATCGCCGTGCCGCCTGGTGTCAAAAAAGCGCAGTGGAAGGGTCTGCAAATGGGAAAACAAATCTCTGCGGATATCGAAAAGCACTCTTTGAGCGGCCTTCACCATAATTTGGGTATAGCCGTAGGCCGCGGCTACGCCGACTGCGTAAATCACCCCGGTGACCGCAACGCCGGCGATCAGCGTTCCCATATCCCCCGAGGACAGGCTGTTGACCACCGGGCGGATCATATAGGTTCCCAGCAGGTTCGCCAGGGCGCTCACTGTTACCAGCACCGCCACCCACAGCAAAAGGAGCTTATGGCGGCCCAAATAGGACAGCAGAGTTTCCACAGTATAGCGGAAATTTTTAGGCTTTTTCCCGGTGATTTGCCGTTCCGCCATCAGTCCTTCTCTCCTTTCATCTGGGAAGCATAAATTTCCTGATAAATAGAATCCTTTTCCAGCAGCTCCCGGTGAGTGCCCGTACCATGGATTCTACCGTCATCCAGGATGATAATTTGGTCTGTATCCATCACCGACGTGATCCGCTGGGCGATGATGATTTTAGTTACATCGGTCAATTTTGCCAGCGCCTCGCGGATTTCTCCTTCAGTAGCAGTATCTACCGCGCTGGTGGAATCGTCGAAAATCAGCACCTTCGGCTTTTTCAGCAGGGTACGGGCGATACAGAGCCGCTGCTTCTGCCCGCCGGACACATTTACACCTCCTTGCCCCAAATCGGTATCCATTCCCTTGGGCAGCCGCTCAATAAACTCATCGGCCCTGGCCTTGCGGCAAGCCTCCCACAGCGTGTCGTCATCCGCCTCCGGATTTCCCCATAGCAGATTTTCCCGAATCGTGCCGGAAAACAGCACGTTTTTTTGCAGCACGATTCCCACCGCGTCCCGCAAAGCCCGCAGGTCGTAGTCACGGACATCGCGGCCGCCCACCCGCACGGTTCCCCGGGAGGCGTCGTACAGCCTGGGAATCAGCTGTACCAGGGTGGTTTTTGCCGAGCCGGTGCCGCCCAGGACTCCCACCGTCTGCCCAGCCTTGATAGACAGGCTTACGTCGGAAAGAGCGTATTCCTGTGCCTCCGGCTTATATTTAAAAAATACCCGGTCAAAATCCACGCTGCCGTCGCGCACCTGGCCGACCGGCTGTTCCGGCGAGGAAAACGCCGGCTGCTCTTCCAGCACCTGGCCGATACGGTGAGCGCTGGCCAGCGACCGGGTCAGCAGCAAAAAAAACACGTTGGAGATCATCATCATTGAGTTCATAACCTGGAAAACGTAGCTCAGGAACCCAGTCAGCTCCCCCACTTGGAGCGTGGAATTTAGAATCATATTGCCGCCAAACCACATAATGAGGATGACGCACACATACATTACCAGCTGAAACGCAGGCAGGTTCAGCACCGCGTACTGAAAGGTTTTCTGGCTGGTTTCCATGAGAGAGGTATTGACCTCCTGGAATTTCTCCTCCTCATACTCCCCACGGACGAAAGCCTTTACAGCCCGGATAGCGGTGAGCCCCTCCTGCACCACACCGTTTAAGCGGTCCACCGCCCTTTGCAAAAGCAGGCTGTATAGAGGCGCGATCTTTCGAAGGATGTAAAAGAGAGCCGCTCCTAGAAGGGGAGCGCAGACCAGGAAAACCAGCGCCAGGGTTGGGTTCATCCAAAAGGACAGCCCTACGCCCATCACCAGCATCACCGGTCCCCGAACCATAGGCCGAAAGCCGCCGTTGACAGCGTTTTGCAGCACCGTTACGTCGGTGGTCATCCGGGTCACCAGGGATGAGGACTCGAAATGATCCAGATTGGAAAATGCGAAGCCCTGTACCTTCTGATACTGGACCTCCCGGATCCGGGCGCCCCAGCCATAGGCCGCCCGGGCGGCAAACCGGGCGTACAGCAGACCGGTTACCAGCGACAGCAGGGCGCAGATTCCCATATAAACGCCTTGCTGCAAAATATACGGGACATCGTGGTTTTTTACCCCTACATCAATTAAGTCCGCCATCAGGAGCGGGATGAACAGCTCAAAGGCCGTTTCAATCACCACCAGCAAGGCGCCGATGACCATATCTCCCCCCCAAGGTCCCAGGTACCGCAGAAGACGTTTCAGATCCGTCATAAAACGCCCTCCTTTTGTCCCCGGAGGTTTCGGTACGCCCGGGAAAGATAACCGGCGAACCTTTCCCGCTCTTCCGCACTGAACCCATCAAGCATAAGCTCCTCCATTTCACGGCATCGCTCCCGCCAGGTTTCATCAGCGCGATGCCCCTTTTCCGTCAGCTCGATGGAATTGCACCGCCGGTTCTCCTCGTTGGGCCGCCTGGTGATAAAACCGCCCTTTTCCAAGGAGTCCACCATCCGGGACACTGCCGCGGAATCCACCTCAAAATATTCGGCCAGCTCCCGCTGTCCGCAAGGGCCGTGACACGCCAAATAAGTGATCAGCTTCGGCTGACCCACTACCAGGCCTATTTCTCCTAAACATGGCCGGAGATAGCTTCGCTGGGCGTGAAACGCCCTGTATAGCAGCATATGAAAAGTACGTTCCATTTAGCTCTTCCTCGCTTATAATTGATCTATCAACAATTGACACATCAATTATAGCAAATCCGGCTGGTTTGTCAATTTTCCCATGGTTTTTTCTGCCGTTAAACCGGCTTTTTATCAGCCGGCCCAAAAAGAGCCCTCCCCTGTAAAGCGTTTGATTTTTTCTTCTCCCCGATGCATGTTACTTATTAACCGTCAAGTGGAACCAGCGGATTTCTTTTTTTGCCTTGTCAGCGGCGCGCAGCAGGCCCAGGTCCGGAAAACCGGGCCTGGGCCTGCTCAAAAGCATATTAAATTTCGGCCATCAACCGCACTTGGAGTAGCCGCAGTTGCGGCAAATGACGCATCCGCCCTCATGCTCCAGCTTTGCGCCGCACTCAGGGCAGAACCGCATTCTGCCCGGCACTACGGTCTCCGCCTGAGAGGCCGCCGGCCCCTCTGCGGCGGAAAGCTCCGGCTCGGCCCAATGTCCCAGCCGTACCTGCTGCTGGTAAACCCGCTCAATCGCCTTAGCGATAGCGTCGGGACAAGAGGTACACTTCATGCCGCTCTGCCGTATGGTGGACGGGCACCGAATGCCCTTCAGCTGATCGATAATGCTTCTCACGTCAATCCCGGAGCGCAGGGCAATAGAGGCCAGCCGGGCAGTAGCCTCCGACTGGGACGGACAGCCACCTGCCTTGCCGGTGTTGGTGAAAATTTCACAAATACCCTTGTCGTCATAGTTCACCGTAATATAGAGGTTTCCGCATCCAATCTTCACCCGTTCGGTGATGCCGGTAGTCATATCCGGGCGGGGACGGGGCTTGATGACCGCCTGACCGCCTTCAGCCGGGGATTCCTCCTGGCCATCCTTTTTCACCTTGCCGATGTTCAGCACCTGCTCGCTGCGGCTGCCGTCCCGGTAGATCGTAACGCCCTTGCAGCCAAGGCGGAAAGCCAGCTTATAAACCTCCGCGACCTCTTCCCGTGTGGCGCTGTTGCAGAAATTCACGGTCTTGGACACCGCGTTGTCCGTATGCCGCTGGAAAGCCGCCTGCATACGGATATGAAATTCCGGACTGACCTCATGGGCGGAAACAAACACCCTGCGGATCTCCTCGGGAATTTCCTCAATTCCTTCCAGGCTGCCTTGTTTAGCGATCTTTTTCATCAGCTCGTCGGAATACAGGCCTCTTTCCTCCAGGACCTCCCGCAAAATGGGATTGACCTCGATCATTTCCGTACCGTCCATAATATTCCGGATATAAACATAGCCAAAAATCGGCTCTACGCCGGAGGAACAGGAGGCCAGCAGCGACAAGGTTCCGGTCGGGGCGATTGTGGTAACCGTAGCGTTTCGCTGGGGAAGCTCCTGATCCAAAGTGCTCTCCTGGAACAGCGGGAAGGTTCCGCGGGCCTTTGCCAGCTCCCGGCTTTCCTCACGGCCCGCCTCAGTCACCGCTCTCATTACGGTTTCCGCCAGCCGCACGGCCTGCTCGGAGTTGTAGGGGATTTTCAGCCGCAGCAGGGCATCCGCCCACCCCATGACTCCCAGGCCGACCTTGCGGGTCTGTTTGGTCATAAAGTCGATTTCCTTCAAAGGATACTTATTGGCGTCGATCACGTTATCCAGAAAATGCACTGCTTTTTTGGCGGTAGCCTTCAGCTTGTCCCAGTCAAAGGAGTAAACGCCGTTTTCTTCCCTGAGCATTTTTGTCAGGTTGATTGACCCCAAATTGCAGGATTCATAGGGCAATAAGGGCTGTTCGCCGCAAGGGTTTGTGGATTCGATTTCCCCCGCTTTCGGCACCACATTGTCCCGGTTCAGGCGATCCAGAAAAATAATTCCAGGCTCGCCGTTGTGCCAGGCCGCATCCACGATGCATTCGAATACCTCCCGGGCGTTCAGCGTACCAGTGACCCTGCCGCCGTGAGGATCCACCAGCTCGTAGTCCTTTCCCGCCTCCACAGCGTTCATAAATTTCTCTGTCAGGCCCACTGAGATATTAAAATTGGTGATTTCCTTATTGTTGGTTTTGCAGTGGATAAATTCCATAATATCCGGATGATCCACCCGTAGGATTCCCATATTGGCCCCCCGCCGGGTGCCGCCTTGCTTAACAGCCTCGGTGGCCATATTGAACACCTTCATAAAGCTGATGGGACCCGACGCCACGCCGCCGGTAGAATTCACCGCGCTGCCGCAGGGCGCAGCCTGGAAAAGGAAAAACCTGTCCCGCCGCCGGATTTATGAATCAGCGCCGCCTGCTTAATGGTTTCAAAAATGCCCTCCATAGTATCCTCCACCGGAAGCACAAAACAAGCGGACAGCTGACCCAGCGGCCTCCCCGCGTTCATTAAGGTTGGGGAGTTGGGCAAAAACTCCAGGTTGGTCATCATTCTATAAAAGGAGTCAGCGAGCGCCTCGCAATCGGCGTTTTCATCATACCGGCGGTCTGACGCGGCAATCGCCCCGGCCACGCGGCGGAACAATTCTTCTACAGTCTCGATGACAACTCCTTCCCCGTTTTTAATGAGGTAGCGGCGTTCCAATACGGTAAGCGCGTTTTTTGAAAGCTCCATAGTTCGGGTCCTCCTCGAAAAGATTGATACTATATATTGTATCACCTGTAAATGATAAGTCAATATTTTGTAGATCATTTTTTCTATTTTCCATAGACAAGCATTCGGATTTTCTGCTTTTTCAGTTGCTCCCAAGCCATATCGATAAGCCGTCCGGAGGCTCAGCAGGAGTATCATTTCCTACTATCCGCAAGCCTTTCAAAACATCTGAAACAGTTTTCTAAATTTACGGTTCTTTCTCAATTAGCCTTTTCCAACCGCTGTTCCGAGCGGCCGTAATCTCAGCCTCTGCGGGAAAGGTATTTTAACGGAGTTTCCAAGTGTGATAAGGAGCAGGACAAAACCGGCGGAAGCCTTCCGCCGGTTTTTCTGAACGCGCAAGCTGGAACCTGCCATAACCGCCGTCAAAACCAGAGGCCTGGGCAGGCTCTATGAGGGCCTATCGGCGGTAAGCGTTTTGCGCCGCGGCGAATTTTATTTGCATCGCGTCACTTGCCTCACTGCCCGTAAACGGGCGGTCACCGTTTTAACGACAGCTTACCGGCATCGCAAAGCGGTCATTGCAGGCTTGCTTCGCCCGATGCTTGCAGCGAAAGCTTTTGGGGGAGCTTCCTCCACCTCTGCCGATGGGGTTCCAAACAATAAAGCAGCCGGGTTTAGAGCGAACTTTTCAGTGTTCTGAACCCGGCTGCTTTTCTTACGAAAGAGGTTGAAAACCAAAATAACTAAGCAGGCCCTGATAGATTCCCCAAGCAAATTCCCACTGATCCTCCCGCAGCTTTTGGGCGTCGGCCCAATTGCTGAGATACGCCAGTTCTACCAGTGCGGCGGGCATAGTGGTGCGCCGGAGAACAAAAAGCGAGGGATTGATCCTGACGCCGTTATCCCGGGTGCCTACTCTCTCAACAATGCCATTGAGAATGTGCTGAGCCAGCCAGTAGGACTGGGTATTGGCGCGGTAAACATAGACCTCAGTGCCGTTGATTTCGGGATTTGTGTTGGAATTGCAGTGAATGCTGATAAAATAATCAGCGGGCCAGGAATTTGCCATATTGACCCGCTCCTGCAGGCTAGTCGCGTTATCTATGCCAAGAACGGTTTCCGGCGTAGGGCGGGACACCCGGGCCTGGAACCTGACATCGTCATTAAGCAGGCTTGCCAGGTAAATTCCCACGTTATAGGTGACATCCTGCTCCCGCAGGCCGTTTCCTTCCGCCCCGGCATTGTGGCCGCTGGGATTGTGGCCCTGATCAATAAATATTCGTATTGCCAAGCTATCGCCTCCTGATAAGTTCTTCTTTATCTTATTCCAGAAGACGGTCAGAAGTGCTCCGCTTTTTGGAAGAACCTCGGGAACTGCTGCCAGCTTCCTCTCTGAACCGATGGATCGCCCGCGTTTCTCTCACGCACTCTAAACGCGTAAGCAGGCCAGCCTTTTTATAGGGCTTTCCTAGGCTTCCAACAGCCTTCCCGCCTCAACGTTTGAGGCAGGAGCTCTTTTCTCCCCTGCAAGCCGGGGCATCTCTTGAATAAACAAAACGCCTGCGGAGCCTGTTCGTCGAACTCCAGGCTCCACAAGCGCTTTATTCCGTTTGCCCTCGGGCACGTCGGCGCCGACGCGGATGGTCAAGCTTCTCCGGAGGGGACGAAAAGCAGGAATATTCGCGTCAGTCATACCGAGCGCCGGCTGTCAGACGGTGACCGTCACCTTTGTCAGTCCTTCCGGAGCGTCGGGGTTGTTGCCGCGCTGCACCGAAAGCTCGCAGGCAAACAGCTGAATCACCGTAGCGCAGGCAAAGCCTCCCGCTACGCCCTCGCATTCCGGCGGCAGAAGAACCGCGTTCCCTCCCGCCAGATCGGCAATTTCCTGTTTATTCGTAATCACGCACACGTCGCACCGCTGGTTTTTCAGCCGCTTAATCATCTCACAGGTGTTTTCATCCGTAGCGGCGTCGGTTGCCAGCACAAACACCGGAATAAAATCCCGCAGCATGGCAATGGGGCCATGGGTAAAATTCGCCACGGAATATGCCCTGGAACGGACAAAGGAAGTTTCCTGAGTCTTGATTCCAAATTCCAGCGCGATAGGATAGTTCAGCCCCCGGGCCAAAATAAAGCACTCGTTCATAAAGCGGTACCGGTGCGCCATCCGGGAAAGCTCCTGTGTTCTGTCCAGCATCGCCGCGGCAATCCGGGGCAGCCTCTTCACTAAATCAAGCAGTTGGGGCTCTCCGGACAGCTGAGCAGCCAGCTGGGTCAGCAGGGCAAGCTGGCACAAAAAGGTTTTCGTGGCGGCCAGGCTCTTTTCCAGGCCAGCGCAGCAATTAAGGTGGAACTTTGCCCGCTGGGAAAGCAAAGAGCCTTCGGTATTGGTGATGGCCACAGTCAGCGAACCGTCCCGGTTTCCTCTGTCGATTAGGCTGCAAACATCCTGGGCCGCGCCGGACTGGGAAATTCCAACCACCACCGCGTTAGAAAGCTTCAGCTTTCCGCCATATTTGGTCAGCACCGACGGAGCCGCGATCATTACAGGCGCTGACCCACATAGGTCTCAAACACATATTTGGCGAATTTAGCCGCGTTGCAGCTTGTACCCCGGGCGGCCAGCACAAGGCAGCTTGGATTTTTGCTCCGGATCTCCTCCGCCAAAAATTTTACCATGACCTGGTTCTGCTCGATACATTCTCTTAAGGCAACAGGCTCCTCTTGGATTTCCTGAAACATGATACTGTTATTCAATCAAACCATCCTTCTAAATTATGTATATTCTTCATTCGGTTATCCCTTTACCGCGCCGCTGGTTAACCCCCGCACAAAATACTTCTGAATGAACACGCCCGCGATAAAAATCGGTACGGTAGCCAGCGTAGCCGCCGCGGAGCTGGCGCCCCAGTCAATGGAAACGGCGCCCAAAAACGACGAAATAGCGATGGGAAGCGTTCTGGTTCCCCTGCCGGTGAGAATTAAGGCGAACATAAACTCGTTCCAGGAGTTCAGCAGCACCATGATTCCGGTAGTAGCCACACCAGGGGCCGTCATGGGAATACAGATCTTCACAAAGTCCGCATTCTGGGCAGCCATCCACCTGGGCGGCTTGCTCCAGCTCCAGGGGCACATCTTGGAAAAAGCCCTTCATCATCAGCACCGCAAAAGGAAGCTGCAGAGCCGTATGGGCAAAGATTACCGCCAGATAGCTTGTGGCCAGCCCCAGCTCGCGCATCAGCACGTACATGGGCATCATGAGAGCGCCGGCAGGCACCGTGCGGGTTAGAATAATAAACATCGCAATAAACTTGGAGCCCGGAATTCTGATCCGTGCCAGGGAGTAGGCGCATAAAGCTCCCAGCACCACGCAGAGCACCATGGTACTGACAGAAACAATCACGCTGTTTATCATGCTGCCTAAAATATCGTTGCGGACAAATACCCGCACAAAGTGGTCAAAAATCGGCTGATAAAAAAGCTTCGGCGGGTCGGCAAACATAATGCTTTCCGGCTTTACCGATTGAGAAATCAGCATATAAATCGGAACGACGGTCCATATAACAAACAGGCCCACGACTAAAATGGATAGGATCAGCGTTTTTCTCTTGCGTCTCGACTGCATCGCCGTCCACCTCCTATTCTTCCAGCTTCTTGCTGCGCCGCATATAGAAGCAGCTGATCAGCATGATTCCAACTAACGTTACAATAGACAGCGCCATCGCGTAGCCCATTTCGTATTGGGAAAAGCCGACCTTATAGGTATACATCGACAGGGTCTCTGTCGAAAAGCCCGGGCCGCCTTTGGTGAGCACATAGACGGTGTCAAAAATCTTAAAAAGATCCATGGTGCGCATCAACAGGATAAACATCAGAATAGGCATCAGGGCCGGCAGAATAATTTTACGGACGATGCGCCAGAATTTAGCGCCATCCACCTGAGCCGCCTCGATCCAGTCCTCTGAAATGCCGGTCATAGCGGCAAACAGAATCAGGATGGTAAAGGGAGTCATCTGCCAGATATCCACCACCATCACGCTCATCAGGGAGGTGCTCTCATCTCCCAGCCAAGCGATATCGCCTATCCCGATGGTATTTCTCAGCACATAGTTCAGCATTCCAAACTGGGGATCGTAGATATACCGCCAAATCAGGGCCACAACCACAGGAGCGGTAATCATGGGAAGAAGCAGAATCGTCTGCAAGCACCCTCAGGGTGCGCTTTAGGTTCCAAAGGGTCAGCGCGATCAAAAAAAGCCTAATACAGTTTCCAGGGTCAGGCAAACAAAAACAATTATCAGCGTGTTTCCAACCGCCTGCCCGAAGATGCCGTCTTGAAAAATTCTAATATAGTTATCAAGGCCGACAAATGTTTTATCCTTACCTAAATCAAACAGCTTCCACTCAAAGAAGCTCATATAAAAGCAATACGCGATGGAAAGAAAAATAAAAATGAAAAGGAAAATCATCACCGGCAGCGAGAAACAATAACCCATAGCCAAATTTCCGGTGCGCAGGCGACTTTTAGAACGACGCTTCATAACAAGGCCTCCCAGCACTCACAATTTAAAACACCATTTAAGAAACGCGCGAATTACGGTGTCCGGCTGAGGCACCGTAATTCGCGCTAAAGCTTCAATGCTTATCCTTCGGTCATTTTGGCCTGAACCTGATCTAAAAGCATCCTGAGCGGTCATATTGCCGTTCATAACGTTCTGCAGGTTTACCTCCAAAATCTCACATTCGGCAGCCCAGGTACCCCAGGAGGGAGCCGGATTGGTGTTCTCATTCAGAATTTCAGACATAGCAGAAAGCATGGGAATGGACTCTTGCAGCTCGGTATCCTCATAATACGCCTTAGTGGCGCCGCAGGTGCTGGACTTCTGGGTGAAGTACTTCTGAGCGTCGGTATCTGTGAAGAACTTCACGAATTCGCCGGCAGCCTCCTTGTTCTGAGAGTCAACGCACACGGACCAGCAGTAGTCGTCGATGATGCCGCCCACGGTGCCCTTATTGGACTTCAGAGCCAAATAGCCCCATTTCCCAGCAGTAGCGCTGCTTTCTTCCTCCAGCCAGGAGGTAGACTGGGTGGCGACCAGCGTCATCGCGGCCTTTCCGCCGGATGCGGTCTGCCCGTTTTCATCCCAGTGGAAGTTCTGATATCCCGAGGGCAGATAAGGAGCCAAATCAGCTAAGAACTCAGCCACCTCAACGCCTTCCGCAGAGTTGACGTTAGGCTCGCCGGCGTCGTTAAAGTACCATCCGCCGTTGCTAGTCAGCAGAGAGCTGAAGATACTGGCCAGGGCGCCGCCCTTTTTGCCCGGGAAGGAAATGGGAGAATACTCGCTGCTGCCGCTCAGCTGCTCGCAAACTGCCAGAAGGTCATCCCAGGTCTCGGGCGGGTCAAGGCTTTCCTGCTCGAAGATATCGGTGCGGTAGGCCAGTACGTGGGTGGTGATCCAGTCCGGCAGGCCGTAAAGGGTGCCCTCGTAGCGGTAGTCATCCACCAGGTTGGTGATATACTTCTCCAAATCTTCCTCCGTGGTATACTCATCCGCAGGAACCAGATAGCCGTTTTTCGCAAACTCCTGGAACCAGGAGGGATGGACGTAAATCACGTCGTAAGCGCCGGTAGCGGAAGCAAGCTCTAACGTGCAGGTTTCGCGCAGGTTTTCCCATGGTACAGAATCTATCGTAACCTGTACGCCGGTCTGCTCTGTGAAAACAGCCGCCTGATCCTGCCAAGCAGGTACAAAAGGTTCTCCTGCCAGGGTCATAACGACCAATTCGCCGGACAGCTCGGGGGTTTCGGCGCCGGAGGACTCCTCCGCGCTGGCGCTTTGGGACTCAGTGCCGCCGGAGCTTTCCGGAGCTGAAGCTCCGGAACCATCACCGGAGCAGGACGCCAGGAACATAGAGCCCGCCAGGGCAACTGCCAGTAAAAGTGCCGCATGCTTTTTCATAGTTTACCTCTCCTTCTTTATCTGAATTTAACTGCTCAGCGCAGGGGAGAAAGCGCCGCCCTGCGCAGAGTGTGACGCTGGCCTTTGATAGCCCGCGCAAAAGACATCACATTTTCCGGAGTACAGCAGCCGCCGTAAACGCTGTCTCCGATCTGGAACAGATCCGCCCCGGTCATCTTGCTGTCGATGGCGAAACGGCGGATGACATCCGGATCCGCGCCCTCCTGGGAGGTACCGATGGTGGTTTCCGCCAGCAAGCCGCAATTATGCACCACTGTCACCCACTGGCGCACCAGCTCGATGGTGAGGCCGGGCACCGTTCCGGGCGTGGGCAGTACAATGGCATCCGCCCCTGCCGCGGCAAGCTCCTTAATTTCAGCCTCCGTTACAAATTCGTCGGCATTCACCAGGAAGGAGCAGCCGCCCCAGGGCATTTTACCAGCCTTTACCAGTCCCATTTCTCCCATGCCGCGTCTCACCTGCGCCACGCTTTTCGCGAACTCACCGGCGGACATTTGAGGCGTGTGGATCAGGGTGATATAGCTGGCGCCCTGTTCGGCGCCTCTGCGGGCGTTTTCCTCATTGGCCACCCGGCCCTGAGGATAGTCGTCCTCCTCGGTGACGGGCTCCAGAGTCATACCCACCGGTACGCCTACCAGCCGCTTGACGTCGCCAATAGTGGCGCCGAAGCCAAACTGCCAGAAAATCTTTTGGAAAGAATTTTCAATCACCTTTGTACTGGGCTTGCAGCCCTTGCTGCCGGCCTCGTTAAAGCAGGAGCCAAACTGCTCGATTCCCGCCTGGGTGGATTCCATTCCAGGAATCATGGGGAAGTTTACATTATAATGGTTAATGGTGACCATATCGCAGCCCCAGCTCTTCAAAAGCTCGATGTTGCTGACGCCGTCGATCATAGACTGCTTAAAGGTAACCGTTTCACCGATCACCACTCGTCCGCTGGCGGCAAAGATGGCGTTTACCATTTCCTTCCGGGTAGCGTTGATGAGTTTAGCGCCTACGTCCTCTAAAAATTTTACTGCCATGTCCCTCTTCCTCCTGCCGCGAATCGACGGCGTTTATTTAATGTAAGTGGATATATTCCGCATGCTCACGGATGATATCGTCCAGGATCGCTTCCGCATCGTTGACAGAACGGATGAACGGATGGCTGATCAGGGCCAGCAGGGCGTCGTCTGCGGATCTTTCGGCGCCGGCCTTTACCGTCAGAGACTCGTAAGCCTTCACGTGTTTCACAAGGCCGTCAATCGCCGCAGGCATTTTGCCCACATTGAGCGTCCGCAGGCAGTCGCCCTTAACCACTGCGGGAACCTCTACCACCGCCATATCATCAAGGCCCTGGATGCATCCATGATTGGGCACGCAGACAAAGTGAATGGCGCCGTCGTTGGTTTCCATGGAATTGATCAGGGAAACTGCGGCCTCTGAATACCAAGCACCGCCGCGCAGCGACAGGCCGGCCGGCTTAGTGGTCAGGTTGGGATCGCTGTAATCCTTCAGCAGCTGCTTATCCACCTCAATCAGGGATTCACCCCGGGTCTTTTTCCTGGGAGGAAATCTTCTCATACAGCTCCTTCTGGTGGAAGTAATACTGCAAATAGCTAACCGGCAGGACGCGCATGGCGAGGGCCTGGCGCTTATTGAAGGCATAGCCCAGCATCTCATCGCAGTTGGGATGGTCTAAAATCTTTTCAAAGGCCTCGTCGGTAACATCCTTGCCGTTGAGATAGATCCCTTTGATAAAGGCAAGATGGTTCAGGCCGAAATAATCGAAAAATACGTCGTCGTTTTCCCAGCCCATGTGCTTTTTAGTGCGCATGAAGGCCGTAATGGGACAGTTGCACAGGCCCACCACGGGAACATCCGTATACCGGGCCACCGCCTCCGTGATAATTCCAGATGGATTGGTAAAGTTGATCAGCTTGGCGCCCGGAGCGTATTTCTTCATCATTTCAGCGATTTCCAGGATCACAGGGATGGTGCGCAGCGCTTTGGCGAAGCCGCCGGGGCCCGTGGTTTCCTGTCCGATATAGCCGTGGCGCAGGCCGATTCTCTCGTCCTTGGCTCTGGCGGGCAGCAAGCCCACGCGGAACTGAGTTACGACATAATCCGCGCCTTCTACCGCGGTCTTTAGGTCGTCGGTCATTATCACTTTCGGCGGATTGTCATAATGCTGGCACATTCTCTCGATCAGGCCGCCTACAATTTTCAGCCGGTCCATACGGATATCCATCAGGGCAAATTCCTTTACCTTCATTTTGTCCTGACGGTTAAAAATCCGTCGATCAATTCAGGGCTGTAGGTGCTTCCCGCGCCGATCACGCAAATCTTCAACTCTTTCATAAACGCACATCTCTAATCTATAGTTGAAAGCACAGCTTCCACTGCTTCTTTGGCGGGGTAATTCTTCACATTGTGATATTCCCCAATACTCAAAGCGGTAAATACCGCCGCGTAGTCGGCACAGCGTCTGCTGTCCCAGCCGCTCATAGCGCCGTAGCAATAGCTGGCGCCGAAAATATCTCCCGAGCCTACCGTATCGTAGGCTTCCACGGTGCAGCCCGGCCGGCGAACGAGCTCACCGCCGGTTGCCACTACACATCCCTTGCCTCCCCTGCTTGAACACTGCTGTCCCCCGGAAGCCCATCTCCTGAAGCAGCTTCATGCAGCCGGCCGGATCCTCTGTTTTCAGCAGGCCCAGCATCTCCTTTCGAGCGGCAAAGAAAATATCCACATAAGGCAGAACGCCTTCTAAATGGCTGAACTCAAGCTGATCGATTCCCTCCACTGGAAACATCTGAACATCCAGCGCAACGGTAATTCCCCGTTCCTTTGCCTTTTTCAGCAAATCCCTGGCTTCGGCAGTCCACAGCTCAGGATAAAGGACATAGCCGGCCACATATAAAAGCTCCGCGCCGCCAAGGTCCTCAATATCAGGTATGTATAAAGGGAAGCATCGGTGAGCATCCCTTGAAATCCTTTTTCAGGGCCGTCGCAGATCACGATGCTTCTGGTGGTATCTGAATTTGGAAGCATCCGCACCATGGAGCAATCCACCGGAAACGCCTGCAAGTCCCGCAAAGCATTCTCTTGCCGGACTCATCGTCTCCAACCACAGCGCACAGCCTCACGTCAACTCCCATTCTGGAAAGGGCCTGGCTCACATAAACCGCCGAGCCGCCAGCGGTCACAGTGACGTCCTTTGCCCAAATCTTTTGCTCAAACACCTCTACGGAATTAGGGTTGTGCATCAGGATGTCCTCGCACAATTCTCCCAAAACCACTACGTTCATATTCGTCCTCTCCTCATTGCCAGCTTACATTTTGTCCTCTACTAAAATTTTGTCCGTCAAAGTCAGATACTGCTTGGACCGCTCAAACCGTTTGAAGGATACCGCGACCACCAAGGCGTCGATAATCGCCATCTGGGCGATGCGGGAAGCCATAGCCATACTGCGGAACATCGTCTCCTTGGAATGAGAAACCATACAGATATCCGACACCCGGGTAATGGGCGCTTTCTCCATACCGGTGATGCAAATGGTTGTGGCGCCGTTTTTCTTGGCCTCCTCCAGCATCTTGATGGTATTTTTGGTGCTTCCGGAATGCGAAATCCCAATGGCTACGTCTCCTGTTCTCAGCATGGAGGCGTGGATCAGGCAGTCATAATCGTCAATTCCAATCCGGGAATCAATGCCGGTCCGCAAAAGCCGGTAATGGGCGTCCTGGGCGATAGGCCGGGCATTGCCGCAGGAGAAAAATTCCACCTTATTGGAAAACGCGATATGATTGACCGCTGAAATAAAGTCCTGCCGGTTGAGCATTTGAAGCGTTTCCTGGAGCGCCTGCTGTTCTCCCGCAAAAACCTTTTCCAGAATGGTTGGCTCCGTGTCCTCCACGGTAATATCCTCCTGAATCATCTGGCTCGCGGGCACGATTTCGGCAGCCAGGCTCAGCTTAAACTCATAAAACCCGGCGTATTGCAGGCACTGGCAGAATCGAACCACACTGGCCTCGCTGACCTCACAGGATTCGGCCAGCTGAACCACCGTCATATGAACCGCTTGATCAGGATGATCTATCACAAAATCCGCAATCTTTTTTGGAAGCGCCGGACAAAGCAGAGTACGTGGCTTGAATCCGTTCCGTACATCCCATTCCGCTCTGCAGGAACCTTAACTGTTTTTTCATTCTCAATCTCCTCTTTCCGAATAATATCCTTGAGTTAATTAAAGAATAGCAAATTCATGCCTGCAGAACAACCAAAATTTCAAATTTTGTAAAATATTTTTCTTTTTATTGAAATATTTTTTCTATATATTTCTTTTATTTTTCATTTTATTGTGTTTTTATCTTGATTTAATCTTAAAATACTATATATTTTAAGAAAAGTCAATATGTATTTTAAATTTATTTTTATATTTTATGAAAATATTTTTCATAAAATATGATTTCAGTTCTCATTTCTCTGTTCTGTTGCGTCTCAAAAACTATCGATTTCCTTTAGATTCCGCCATTTCCCCAAGGGGAAATGGGATCTGCGCCGAAGCTTCCGCTCCGGAGAGCCCCCAGCCCCGGGCACGCGTTTTCTAAAATAGTAAAGAAACAGGCGGCAGCCAGACCTTGAGGACTATTTGCCGCAAAGCGACATCCTTTCTGTTTTTCAGCGGCTGGAACGTCCGCCATTTTGCCAGAAAGAACATCGCTTCTGCCGGTCTTTATTCTCGCCCGTATTGCGGGCGGCTTTTAAGATCTGGTACCTTCCATAACTTCCTTTTGGCTTAAGCCATAGTAAAAAAATCCCCCGGCAAGTGCCGGGGGATTTTTTGTTTTCTTCCAGTCAGGTAACGCGAGCTCTAGAGAAAGCACCCTTCCGGTGCGCTGTTAAAAAAGGGTTTGTCCGTCAGCATCAAACCAAAGCAGCTTTGGTTAAAACGGCCGGTGAGTGGATTCTACCGCCCCAGCTGCCAAAGCGCCGGCGCATAAGCAGCCGCGTGCACGCTGCGGATACAAAGCACCTTTTTGAGCCTTTTAACAGGACAACAGCCTCTTACCCTTTCGGAGCGCTTCGGGAAGATCCCTCACTTCTCCAGCGTCCTCAGCTTTCGGATAAACCGGGCGCCGGAAAGCCTACTACGTTGAAGAAATCCCCTTGGATCTTTTCCACAAATACCGCGGCCTTTCCCTGGATTCCATAGGAGCCCGCTTTATCAAAGGGCTTTTCCTCATGTATATAATTCCAAATTTCTTCCTGCGTCAGCGGAAAAAAGGTTACATCGGTCCTTTCAAAAAAGAGCGACTCTTGCCCTTTGGCGGAAAGGATACATACGCCGGTATACACCTGATGGGTGTTGCCCGACAAAGCCGACAGCATGGAAAAGGCCTCCTGAAAGGATTTCGGTTTGCCAAAAATCCGATTCTGAAAAAAACCACCGTATCAGCTCCCACGATAGTCCTTTGAGAATCACCCATGCATTCCTTAACCGCCGCGGCCTTTTGGGCGGCCAGAGACATGACCGTCTCTTCCGGCGGCAGGCCCGGAGCCACAGCTTCCGCGATATCAGCCGCCTGAACGGTAAAATCAAGCCCCAGCATAGTGAAAATTTCTCTTCTTCTCGGAGAAGCTGAAGCTAAAACTAAGTTCTCTTTCATGTGATTTCACACTTCCCTTCGCCGCCTAATACGAATGAATTCTGGCACAAAGCCGCATGATACGCTGCTTTCGGTCCTTTATCGGTTCTTCTAAGCATCGCAGACGTCATCGCTCCTCATCGACAGGCGAAAGCCCATCGAAAAGAGCGGCACGGCTTCACACGCTCCTCTAGATATCAATTCCTATCACATAAATTGGCACTTGAATGGCGCTCTTAAAATAGGGCAGATATTTCACTACTTTCTCGTAGTTTAATGAACCCTCCCAGTTCCTGTTATATTTTGTCTTTAAGTATTTTTTGCATCGCCTTCGTAGTCGTTATGTAAACGCCGAAATCGATAAGATCTAAATTCGAGTAAGAAGCCATCTGAAATTTCAGCAAATCTATTATTTGCTGTAGGCCTTCATCTCAGGAGATACCCGCGGTTGGCTTATCCAATTTTTCTCAACAAATAAATCCTTCAAAATACGGTTAAACGCAGGACGGCCTAAAACAGATAGATCCTTACAAGCCTCCAGCAGCATTTCATTTATTTCCTGCTTTAATTGCAGCCGGCTGTTAAAAACCTGCTCTGCAAAACGAAAAGAAAAACTTCTTAGCTGAACGCTCACGCTGTCCACCTCCTTTCTTCAAAACAAAATAAGCAGAGCCATTTAACGGCTCTGCTTATTTTTGAGCAGTCGAACTTCTTTTTTCGCAAAAAGGCAAGACATTCCGACTATTTCATTTGTAAGAGCCGCATAAAAGATTTTTTCAGCATTTTGGCGATGGGATGGAACCCTTGTGACTCGCAAAAAGCTGGTAGCGACAGCGAACCGTCGCGATGGCGTTTACAACCGAACAGGTAAGCCGAGCGTGACTTTTTGCG
>VOFI01001569.1_pt1 | contig 32001 bp, 39 predicted proteins | sample 5384131 | NCBI WGS metagenome assembly VOFI01 (sample SAMN12384728, study PRJNA508395) | human gut metagenome | isolation source: healthy gut H | host: Homo sapiens
GAGGCCAACCGGAAATCTGTCCGGTCGGATGTGGACTACGTGCTGACCTTTGAGGAGCTGCAGGGCATGTTCGATGCCAAGAACATCGACTGAACTGGGGCGGACCTCCATGGGCCGCGGCTTCGCGGTGGGCGGCGGCGTGGCCGTTGCCGTGGTAGAGGCCATCAAGCACATCGACCCCACCCGGGAGGTACAGATCGAGTACGGCGACGGCCTGCGGGAGTGCAAGAAGATGCTGATGATGGCCAAGGCCGGAAAGCGCAACGTGCCGGTTATTTTGGTCTGCGTTGCCAAATACAGCGGTCTGGCCGCGCTGGCCCCTCACGGAGAAACGCTGATCATCATCAGTCTGCTCTCTGTGATCGCGCCCTCCGCCAACATTGTGACCCAGTTCAGTCAGATGTTCGGTCGGGATGCCCTCTATGCCAGTCTGATCAACACGGTGACCATGCTGCTCTGCATCATCACGATGCCACTGATGATCACCCTGTTTCAGATGTAACGGCGCAGAAAATAGCGACTGGTTTCATTCGGCTATCCCCGTTTTTCACGTAATACCTCTATATGCACGCAAAAGAGACGCCCGGTCGGGCGTCTCTTTTTCGTGTTGAATTTTTTCGACACACTCTGTCTTCTGTTTTCAGAGCTTCACAAAAGTCCTGAAAATGTTTGATTTCAATGGCGCGTCCCCTGGGTTTTCCGCACACATACCTTTTCTTCCCGGCAGCCAGGACTCTCTCCTCTATTAAACTATTTTCAAAAACTACAGGCCGCTTTTCCGCCGTTCAGCGGAAAAGCGGCCTGTCCATTTCAAAAACAAACGCTTTGCTTTTTGGTGCTCTTTGGTTGTCAGAAATGTCTTACTTGCAGACAGCGATGATCTCAATCTCGCACAGCAGCTTCTTGGGCAGCTCCTTCACGGCCACGCAGGAACGAGCGGGCTTGCCGGTGAAATACTTGCCGTACACGCCGTTGAAAGCAGCGAAGTCTTCCATGTTAGCCAGGAAGCAGGTGGTCTTGATGACGTCCTCGAAGCCCAGGCCGTTAGCAGCCAGAATGGCCTTGATGCTCTGGCAGGCGCGCTCAGCCTGCTCCTCGATGGTGGTGCCGACGATCTCACCGGTACCGGGCATCAGGGGACCTGGCCGGAAGCAAACAGGAAGCCGTTGGCGGAGATAGCCTGAGAATAGGGGCCGATTGCGGCGGGGGCATCGGGAGTGTTGGTGTAATTCATAATGATGTACTTCCTTTCCAAATCGTTTCGTGCTGATTTTCCAAATCATGCCGTAGACAGAATTCCTTGAATCGTCCACGATTCAAGTATAAACACGGATCCGGCTTCTGTCAACCCTTGCCGATCCGGTCAAAAACCCCGCCGCCCCTCCTTCAAGAGGAGCGGCGGGTCAATTTTTTTGTGTAAATTACACCAAGGTGTCCAGGACAGCCTTCAGATCAGCGATGATGTCATCGGGATCTTCCAGACCGACGGAGATACGGACCAGACCCTCGGAAATGCCGGAAGCCTTCAGCTCCTCGGGAGTGTAAGTGGAGTGAGTCATGGAAGCGGCGTGCTCGACCAGCGTCTCGGCATCGCCCAGAGACACGGCGATGGTGCACAGCTGCAGCTTGTTCAGAGCGTTGGCAACGGCGTCGCGGTCGGCCTTCAGCTCAATGGACATCATGCCGCCGTACAGCTTCATCTGCTTCTTGGCGATCTCGTGGCCCTCGAAGTCCTCCAGACCGGGATAATAGACCTTGTCGATGGCGGGATGATCGTGCAGGAACTCGGCAACCTTCATGGCGTTGGCGCTGTGGCGCTCCATACGGATGTCCAGCGTCTTGAGGCCGCGGGCGATCAGGAAGGCGTTGAACGGGCTCATAACGGCGCCGGTCATATCCTTCAGGCCGAACATACGGCACTTGCCGATGAACTCAGCGTCAGAAATCACGAAGCCCGCAATCACGTCGCCGTGGCCGTTGATGTACTTGGTAGCGCTGTGGACAACCACGTCAGCACCCAGGCTCAGGGGCTGCTGGATGTAAGGAGAGCAGAAGGTGTTATCCACGATCACGCGGATGTTCTTGTTGTACTCGTGAGCGATTTTGGCGACCTCAGCGATGTCAACCACCTTCAGAGTGGGGTTGCAGGGGGTCTCCAGATAGACAACCTTGGTCTTCTCGGTCAGAGCGGCTTTCACGGCAGCGAGATCGGCGAAGTCAACGAACTTCACGCTGACGCCGAACTTGCTCATACCGTGGTTCAGCAGAGCGAAGGTGCAGCCGTACAGGGTATCGCTGGCAACGATCTCGTCACCGGCCTCAACAGAGCTCCACAGAGCGGAGGAGATAGCGCCCATGCCGGAAGCGGTAGCCAGAGCAGCCTCGCCGCCTTCCAGAGCAGCCAGCTTCTCCTCGACCTGAGTCAGAGAGGGGTTGCCCAGACGGGAGTAGATGTAGCCCTCTTCCTGACCGGCAAAGCGGGCGCCGCCCTGCTGCACGGTATCAAACTCGAAGGTAGAGGTCTGATAAATCGGGGTGCACAGTGCGCCGACACCGTTGTCGTGCTTACCAGCGTGAATCTGACGAGTAGCGAAGCCCATGTTCTTGCAATCCATAATAAATGCCTTCCTTTCCTTGTTCCGGGGCCGGTGAGACCGGCAAATTTTGTTGTTATCGTTTTTCAGTTATCTGTAAGAACTTTCCACGTTTTTGGCAAAAGGAGAGAGCGAGTCGAGCAGAGAGGTGTTTACACGCAAAATTTATGTAAACATTTGCCGTAAACCAGAAAGTCTCATCGGATACTTTTATTGGATTTCACCTATTATACTATCACGTTCCGCGAAAAGGTGTTAGTATCTCTTTTTCGCAATTCATTCACAGTTATTTTAATAATGGATTGACTTTTCGTGATAGGCTCCGTATAATGCGGTTCAACAAACGATGTATAACTATATCCATAGGAGCCCGGCGGACGGACTTGTGTTCCCCTGCGGCACCCTGCGGAAAATTTTATGAATTTTGTAAAAAGGAGACGATCCAATGACCTTTCAGCAGCTGACATATGTGGTGGAGATCTCCAAATGCGGTTCGATCAACAAGGCCGCCCACAAGCTGTTCTTGTCCCAATCCGGCATTTCCACCGCCGTGCGGGAACTGGAGGAGGAATTGGGTATCAAATTCTTCGTCCGCAGCAACCGGGGCGTGGAGTTTACGCCGGAGGGCAAGGAGTTTCTGGGCTATGCAGTCTCGCTGCTGGAACAGAAGCAGCGGATCGAGAGCCTATACGGCGAATCCCGCAGCACCATCGCGCCGGTGCATTTCAGCGTTTCCACCCAGCGGTATCCCTTTACAGAGGACGCTTTCCTGGAAATGCTCCAGCAAAACCAGGAAAACCGCTATCAATATACATTGAAAGAGACCAGCATGGACGGCGTGATCGACGATGTGTATGACCACCGGGCGGACATCGGCGTCATCTATCTGACCAAATTGACGGAAAAGATCGTCTGCCGTCTGCTGGACGCCCGGGAGCTGACCTTCTACGAGCTGGCGGTGGTGCCCCCCTGTGTATACGTCCGGAAAGGACATCCCCTCACCCAGCTGGAGCACGTGTCGGAGGCGGATCTGGAGGGCTATCCTTACAGCTCCTTTGAACAGGCTCAGGGCGTAGCCGTGGACTTTTCCGAAGAGCTTCCCATGGTATCCATGCGCAAGCCCTCCAAGGCCATCATCGTCAACAACCGCTCCACCGCCATGAACGTTCTGGCCAATACGGACGCTTACAGCACCGGCAGCGGCCTCCTTGCAGAGCATCTCTCCCCCGCCAATGTGGTCACCATCCCTCTGACGGACAAGGATCCGGTGCGGCTGGGCTGGATCTATCCGCAGAACGCCAAGCTCTCCTCTCACGCCGAGGGATTTGTCCGCCTTCTGGAACAGTCTATTCAGCGTTCCATTGCATATACCTCTTCCCTGCATCGTCAGATCGTCGGCAAATAAGCACATATAGATAAATGAACCGGACGATTTCGTCCGGTTTATTTTTTGCGCAGGTTCTTTTCACCTGAAACACAGAACCTTGCAGGCAACAGGAAAACGCCGGCCAATGGCCGGCGTTTTCCGTTAGGAGAGTAAGAGTGCGAGAATAGGAGAGATCCAATGTTTGATTACTGCTGTGCCTCAGCGGCTTCCTTCTCCAGCAGGGCCTTCTTAGCGGCCACGTTGGACTCAGCGCAGTCATACTCCCAGTTCCAGGGATCCTTGCGGCAGATGCCATCGGCGAAGGGGATGAAGATGGACAGGATGCCGAAAGCAGCCAGGAACCAGCAATACCACAGAGAGCCAAGGATGTTGGCGGCGCTGATGGTGGTGCCGTTGGTAACGGTAGCGTTGCACAGGGAGGAAGCTACCAGGAGCTGCGCGCCGTAGGGGATGATGCCCTGGAACACGCAGGAGAACATATCCAACAGAGAAGCGGTGCGGCGGGGGTCAACCTTGTACTCGTGAGAGACCTCACGGGCCATGTCGCCAGCCACGATGATAGCCACGGTGTTGTTAGCGGTAGCGCAGTCGCAGAGAGAGACCATAGCGGCAATGCCCACCTGAGCGGACTTGTTGCCCTTCATGACCTTGCCCAGCTTCTGGATGATCCACTCGATACCGCCGTTCTTGGCGATCAGCTCAGACATACCGCCGCACAGCAGGGTCAGGAAGAAGACCTCGTTCATGCCGCAGAAGCCGTTGTAAACAGCCTGAGCGAAACCGGCCAGATTGATAGCGCCGGTGGCGATGCCCACGATACCGGCAGCGAAGATGCCGATGGTCAGCACCAGGAACACGTTCATGCCGACCAGAGCCAGGATCAGAACCAGCAGATAGGGAATAACCTTGATGAAGCTGTAGGACAGGTCGCCGATCTCGGTAACGGTCTCGGGACGGCCCACGATCAGCAGCACCACGATGGTGACCAGAGCGGCAGGCAGAGCGGTGAGGAAGTTCACGCGGAACTTATCACGCATCTCGCAGTGCTGGCTGCGGGTAGCAGCGATGGTGGTATCGGAGATCATGGACAGGTTATCGCCGAACATAGCGCCGCCGATAACTGCGCCCAGAACAACCATCATGTTCAGGCCACCCTTTTCCGCAACGCCGACAGCGATGGGAGTGATGGCGGAGATGGTGCCCATGGAAGTACCGGTAGCGGTGCCCATGAAAGCAGCGATGACGAACAGGCCAGCGGCCAGGAACTGGACGGGAACCAGGCTCAGGCCCAGGTTGACGGTAGCGTCGCGGCCGCCCATCTCAGCGGCCACGGTGGCGAACGCGCCGGCCAGGATGTAGATGATCAGCATGGTCAGAACGTCCACGTTGGCAGCGCCCTTGGCGAAGGTATCAAACTTTTCGTTGATGCTGCCCTTGAACATAATGAAGGCCACCAGAACGGCCAGGAACATCGCGGTAACAGAGGGGAACTGATAGAATGCCATGTCGACGCCCTTGGACTGGTAAACCAGACCGGCGCCCATGTAGACAACGATGAATACCAGGAACGGGAGCAGTGCGAGACCATTCGCTTTCTTGTTGTTCAGGGTATTGCCCATATAGGGTTCCTCCTTTTTTCTTCCAAAGCTTGTTGATAGGTTCTTGGGACTGCTTATTGTGTTTTTACACAATTAAAGTGGGGTTGCCTCTCTCCTCTATCGTCAAGTATACCATAATTGTGAACGGATTGTTAATGCTTTTTTCTATAATTGGTTATCGCTCTATCGATAGCGATTGAAGCTTTTTTGTTAGCCGTTTTCCTGTCGTTCCGCTGCTCCATTTTATGCACTTTTGAGTGCATTCAGCCCTCCCCTGACAACTTTTTCAGACAGCAAAAAAATTGAGGCGGCCCCTTGCGGGACCGCCTCGATTTTCAGTTCATCAGGAGTTTTTCCAGTTCCGCCGGGGTATCTGCCAGAAAATCCGCTCCCGCGTTTACCAGATTTTCCCGGCTGCGGAAACCCCACGTCACGCCGCAGGCCTTCAAGCCCGCGTTGTGTCCGGTGCGGATGTCCACATCGCTGTCTCCCACCATCAGCGTCTCCTCCGGTCGGGCGTTCAGCTTTTCCAGAATCCCGCGGGCCACGCCGGGGTCCGGCTTTACCGGTGTGCCGGGAAGATTCCCCCGGATCACCTCAAAAATACCGGGGAAGTAGTGGGCTACGATCACCTGACTGAATTCGTCCGCCTTGTTGGAGCAGACCGCCAGCCGCACTCCGGCGGCTTTCAGCTTTTTCAGCAGCTCCGGCATCCCGGCATAGGGTGCGGTCAGTTCCATATTGTGAGCGCCGTAGTACCGGTTGAACTGTGCAAGGGTCCGTTCCAGCGTCTGCGGCTCCTGGGCCTCTGCCGGAGAAAAACGGCTCACCAGATTGGGGATACCGTGACCCACCATGCCCTCGACGGCCTGTACGGTGTACTCCGGCCAGCCGTTTTCCCGGCAGACGGCATTGGCGGCGGCCGCCAGATCCCCGATGGTATCCAGCAGCGTGCCGTCCAGATCAAAAATCACTGTGCGATACATGTATGATGCCTTTCTCTCTTATTCCGCCGCGTTCCACGCGGTCTCCAGGGCGATCTCCATCATCTCATGGAAGGAGTCCTGCCGCTCCTGAGCGCTCAGGGGGCTTCGCCGGTAAAAATATGGTCAGAAATGGTAAGGATAGACAGCGCCCGCTTGCCGAAGCGCTGAGCCGTCCAGTAAATACCGGCGGTCTCCATCTCCACCGCCAGAATACCGAACTTCCGGTAGGTGGCGTTGGCCTCCGGATTGTCATTATAGAACTGGTCGGAGGTGAACACCTGTCCCACGTCCGCCCGGACGCCCAGCCGTTCCGCCGCTGCGGCGGCGTCCTTCAAAAGGCCATAGTCCGCCGTGGCGCACAGCTGGCCGGGGAAGCGGTACTGGTCCGCAAAGTGGGAATTGGTGGAGGCCCCCATGGCCAGCACCACGTCCCGCACCTTCACGTCCTCGCCGATCCCGCCGGCGGAGCCGATGCGGATGATGGTATCCACACCGTAGAAGTTATACAGCTCGTGGGCGTACAGTCCCGCAGAGGGAACGCCCATGCCGTGACCCATGACGGACAGTTTCCGACCCTTATAGATGCCGGTATAGCCCAGCATATTCCGCACGGTATTGAAGCACACCGGGTTTTCCAGATAGTGCTCCGCTACAAATTTCGCCCGCAGAGGGTCGCCGGGCATCAGTACCGCCTTGGCGATGACGCCCTCCTCCGCTGCGATGCAGGCAGAGGGAGATTCTAAAATAGCCATATCAGATCCTCCTTATTTTTTGTCCTTGAACAGCGCCGCAAGACTCTCGGTAAAGGGCGGGTAGCAGATGCCCTTCTCCGTCACGATGCCGGTGAGCAGCTCATGGTCCGTCACATCGAAGGACGGGTTGAAGCACTTCACCTCCGGCAGGGCCATGGGCTTTTCGTACCAGAGATTCTTGATCTCGTCGCCGTCCCGCAGCTCGATGGGGATGTGCGCCCCGTCGGGACAGTTCATGTCGATGGTAGAGGTGGGCCCCAGCGTATACACGGGGATACCGTAGTGCTTGGCCAGGATGGCCACGCCGCTGGTGCCGATCTTGTTGGCGAAGTCGCCGTTGGCGGCGATGCGGTCACAGCCCACGAAGCAGGCCTGCACCCAGCCGTTTTTCATCACCATAGACGCCATATTGTCGCAGATGAGGGTCACGTCCACCCCCGCCCGCTGCAGCTCATAGCTGGTGAGCCGCGCCCCTTGCAGAAGGGGGCGGGTCTCGTCGGCAAACACGCGGATGTGGATGCCTCGCTCTGCCGCCAGCAGGAAGGGGCCCTGCCCGGTGCCGTACCGGGAGGTAGCCAGAGGCCCGGCGTTGCAGTGGGTCAGAACGCCGTCGCCGTCCTTCAAAAGGCTCAGGCCGTATTCGGAGATGGCGGTGCATTTGGCGATGTCGTCCTCGTGGATGTCCACCGCCTTGCGGTACAATGCCTCCAGCAGTTCCGCCCGGTCGTCCTTCAAGTGGGCCTTGGCGGTGTCCAGCATCTCCCCTACCGCCCAGCGGAGGTTCACCGCCGTGGGCCGGGCCGCCCCCAGCAGCTCGCCGTCGATCCGCAATTTCCGGTAAAAGGTCTCGTTGTCCTTGGCGTCAATGTCCCTGGCCAGCGCGTACATGCAGTAGCCCGCGCAGATGCCGATGGCCGGCGCGCCCCGGATGCGGAGCATTTTGATGGCCTCGATCATCTCCTCCACGGTGCGCAGCTCGATCTCTTTTTCCTCGTTGGGCAGCAGCGTCTGGTCGATGATGTACAGCCGCTCCTCAGCCTTGTCATAGCGGATGTTCTGAACGTGGGTCACCTGCCGGATCGCTTCATTCATAGTCCGCCCTCCTCACACATACAGAACGCGGTCCTCTTTCCGGGCCTTGTCCCCCAGGACAGCCTGATCCGTATAGCCTAAAATGCAGTCGCCGACGCCCTTCCAGGTTTCGCCCAGACCCCACTCCGCCAGCAAAGCCTTGCCCTCCGGCAGCTCAAAGGTCTCCATGGCCCGGTTAATCCAGCAGGAGCCGACGCCCAATGCGGCAGCAGCGTTCATCAGGTTACCCATTACCAGAGAGCCGTCCTGGAGCCAGTTGGGATACTCGCTGTCGGACAGCACCACAATGGCCTCCGGCGCACCGTAGAAGGGTGTTCCCTCCGGTGTGCCTAAAATCCGGCTGTTCAGCCGTTCCAATCTGGCAAGCACGGCGGCGTCCCGTACCACCACCAGCTTGGTGCTCTGGAGATTCTTGGCAGAGGGCGCGTAAAGACCGGCCTCCACAATGGCGTCCAGATCCTCCTTTTTCAGCGGCTCCGGGCGGAATGCACGGATACTGCGGCGCTCTTTCAGAACCTTTAAAACCTCATTCATGGTCAACACTCCTTTTGCAATAAGATCGTTATGGTTATTCTATCACGGTTTTTTTGATTCTCCAATATTTTTTCATGGGGAGCGGCCAATTTTCCCCTTGCATAAGCCTGTTTTGGGCCGCATAGGATAAAGCAACAAAAGGCGGGGAGTGTTGTGCTTTGAAGGGAAATATGGAGGAGCGGGCGGAGCGCCTTGCTCTTTACATCATAGAGAACCGGACCACGGTCCGCGCCGCCGCTGCCAAATTCGGCATCAGCAAATCCACGGTCCACAAGGACATTTCAGAACGGCTGCCCCTTTTTAACCGGGCGCTGTACTTGCAGGTCAAGGAGGTGCTGGACGTGAACAAGGCCCAGCGGCACATCCGGGGCGGCATCGCCACCCGAAAAAAATACAAGGGTACATAGAAGGAGGAAGTCCCATGGCTGTACGTGATCCCGGCGGCTGCCGCCGCCAAAGCGGCCCCCAAAAGTCAAACGCTGTCCCGGAACTGCCCGCCGCTCCGGCAGTTCAGCCCGTCATGCGCCGATGGCCCCACCCGGTAGCGGTCCATCCCGCGCCGGAGGGACTGGCAGCAGAGCTTCATTATATCAGTTGCGCCCTTTCCCAGCAGACCCGGCAGCTGGACGAGATCCGGTGCCTGCTGAAAAGGCTGGCGAACAGCGCCGGAAGCGAATAGCAGGCTGCGGGGGACCTTCGGAGGGTCCCCCGCAGCCTTTAAGAAACGTCGATTTCCGTAGACCAGCATTTTCCGGACAGGCTATTTGTGAATAAACTGGAAATTTCCCGGAACCCCTTGTAATTTGTGCCGTATCCTTATAGAATATTATGTAAATCTGTCGAAAAAGAGAAGCGGCCCCCGCCGCGTATAAAGGAGCGTCATTTCATATGTCCAGAGGAGCCCGCCGCCGTCAGCGGCAACAGCCCCGCACCCTGCAAGTCTTTTTGATCATCGTCCTGATCCTGCTCACTGCCTGCGTGGCGGTGAAGGCATTTTTCCTGAAAGCCCCGGAACAAAAGGTGGATGAACTGCCGTCTCAGCCCTCCTCCACGGGAGATCCCCAGCTATCCGAGGAGGAGCAGGCGGCCCAGGAGGCCCTGCGGTCCCATCTGGAGCGCAAGGGCGGCTTCTACACCATTCTGGTCTCCGGCTCTGACGACGGCAACGGCAACAGCGACACCAACATTCTGGTAGCTGTGGACACTGTGAACGGCTACGTCTACGGCGTCAGCATCCCCCGTGACTCCAAGGCCGTGTGGGATGGAAAATCCCACAAGATCAACGCCGCCTTCGGCAAGGGCGGCATGACCAAGCTGGCAGAGGTGGTGTCCGACCAGTTGGGCATCCCGGTGGACTACACCGTTTCCGTGGATCTGACCGGCTTTGAGGCGTTGGTGGAGGCCATCGGCGGCGTGAATTTCGATGTGCCCATCAACATGGACTATGACGATCCCATTCAGAACCTCAGCATCCATTTTAAAAAAGGTGTTCAATACCTCAACGGTGCCGACGCCATGCGGGTGGTCCGCTTCCGCCACAACAACGATGGCACCGGCTACGGCAGCGAGGACTTGGGCCGGATGCAGACCCAGCAGAAGTTTTTGAAGGCCGTGGCGAAGAAAATGCTCACCGCCAGCAATATCCTGACAAAAATCGACGATTACGCCAAAATTTTCAACCAGTATGTAGACACCGACCTGTCCGTGGGCAATCTGGCCTGGCTGGGCACAGAGGTTTTGAAAATGGGCGTGGACAAGATCGACTTCTCCACCCTGCCTAATGAGTGGAGATCTCCGTATATTTATCTGATCCCGGACGAAACTCTGACTCTGGTGAATACCTATCTCAACCCCTATGTGGAGGATCGGACCGCGGAGGATCTGCATCTTCCGTCCTGACTTCCGGAAAGGAGTGACACTCCATGAAAAAGCAAGCGCTGTCCCTGCTGCTGGCACTGTCTCTGATGAGCGTTCCCGCTCTGGCCAAGGAGAACAGCGCGGACAACTTTGTCCGCGGCAAAACCTATGCCGGCCAGTTCTCCGATCTGCCGGAGGACCATACCTTCTATGAAAATGTAGCCGCCCTGTACGAATACGGTCTGTCTGTCGGTCAGGCCGACGGCACTTACGGCCTGACGGTGCCTATGACCGTGGGACAGTCGGTGATCTTCGCCGGGCGCATCCGCAGCCTGTACCGCACCGGGGACCCGGAGGCCGGTCCCGCCGCCTTCACTGCCGCCGCCATTGGATTGAAGGACGCCCAGCGGGTCTACGCCCCCTATCTCTGGTACTTACAGGCGGAGGGCGTTTTAGACAAGGCTCTGGACGAGCAGCTCGCCGATGTGGCTGCCCGAGCCCAGATGGCCCATGTGCTGGCAAATCTCCTGCCGGAAACAGTACTGCCCCCGGTCAACGATTCCCTCATCACTCAGGCCTACGCCAGCCGCCGCCGGATCACCGACGTGACGGAATACACGCCTTATTATGATGATATCCTCAAGCTTTACCGCTGCGGGATCAGCGTGGGCAGCGACGAGACTGGCTCCTTTCTGCCGGATTCTCCCATCACCAGAGGGGCCGCCGCGGCCATGCTGACCCGGATGGTGGATCCCTCCCTTCGGCTGACGCCGGACTGGCACCTGCCGGAGCTTTACAGCGCCGAGGGGGCCGCCTACGAGGATCTGGTCACGGCGGGGACCTACATAGCCGCCCCAGAGACTGCGGCGGACTATGACCAGGCCGTCCGCTATATGCTCTCTCAGGGGGGAAAACACCCTGTCCCTGAAATACGATCAGGGCTTTACCGTTTCCAGTGCTCAGGAAACTCTGAACAATGCCCTGCTGGCGGTCAAGCGGTACTGCGAGCAAGGCTATAACAACGCCTCCTGCTCCTATAACGCCGCCGGAACCATGATCCTGAAATTCAGTTCCATCGCCGGCGACCGTACCGAGGAATACCGTTCAGAAGCGCTGACCGCCGCCATCGCCGTCCATGACGCGCTGTGGCAGCAGGGGACCATTACCCCCGCCTCCACCCAGCGGGAGATCGCCTGGGCCTATTACCAGTGGATTGCCGCCAACTGCACCTACGATGACGCCGGGGACAACACCTCCGTCAGCCACCTGCCCTACAGCCTGTTTCATAACGGCAAGGCCGTCTGCGACGGGTATACCGGCGCTTACAATCTGCTTTTGAAGCTGGAGGGCATTGACTGCTACGCTCTCCCCAACGCCACCCACATCTGGACCGTGGCCACACTGGACGGCGAGACCGTCCACATCGACGCCACCTGGGGGGATCAGGGGAACACCGGCACAAAGCAGTATTTTGCCATGACCCCGGAGCAGTCCTATGCGCTGCACCCCTGGCCCAAGGAAAACGAACTGCCCCAATGATCCAAAAAGGACTTCCGCAGAATGCGGAAGTCCTTTTTTCTGCGCAAAAGCATAGCAAAATTAAGAAATGCGCCATTTCCTCGCCCCTGCGGGGCAACCGGAAATGATGCGCGAAAACTTCATGCACTGGCATTTGCGCGTTTTCGTAGTGCGCTGCTCATGCATGAAGTTTTATACCAGATCCTTATAATACGCCACCAGCAGCTCCACCACCATGCTGTAGGACTTCATGCCGTTGGCGTCACCGTAGGATTTCAGCGCGGTGTCATACACTGTGTCGGATACCTTTTCCACCACGTTGTCCCGGAACTGATCCCAATAGGCGCTGTTGTCCCGGAGGTCTGCCTCCACCGCTGCCGGAAGGGTGCCCCGAATGGCCCAGTAAGCCTCCGGGTCTGTTTCGTACAAGGCGTTGCCAAGGTGGATGAATCCCAGCAGCCAGCCGGAATATATGTAGTCCGGCATCCCGCTGGTGACAGAGGCCAACACGCCCAAGAAGTTACACTCCTGCTCCCACGCGACGCCCCGCTGGTGGGCCAGCTCGTGGGCGATGGTGGAGGGCAGCAGGCAGGCGGGGCTGTCCACATTCACATTGGACTCCCCCACACAGGCGAAATACACCCCGGTAAAGCCCATGACGCTCATGATCCGGGAGCAGCGCACTGCCTTGACCCCGGTATCCGGAAATTTCAGAAAGGGAAACAGTTCCGTCACGCCGCCGTAGACAGACCGGCTCTCTGAAAGGATTTGCTCTTTCGACACCGCGTACACGCCGTTTTCGTCCCGTGGCACCGTGTCCGCCGTTTCGGACAGCCGTTCCGCGAAATAGGCGGTCACGTTTTTCAGATCTTCCGCAGCCACTGGCTGAGCTGTGATGCCGGAGCGGTCCTGAAAGCTGTCCGTCCAGTAGTTCACGCCCCACATGAGGCAGAACAGGACGTAAACTGTCAAAATACCGTCCGCCGCTCCCAAAAGGGCGCTGTATACCCGCCGTCCCCGGTGACCCCTGGCCTTCACCACGGCGATCACTGACCAGACGGTATATGCCACAGCCCCTACCGCCGCCAGAGCATACAGGATTTCCATGATGGACAGGCTGGTAAGCGCGCACAGCCGCCCCAACGCCGCCTTCAGCGGTGTGGTGACGTGATCCGCAAAGCTGTTCATCAGCTGCTGGTTCTGCCGCAGAGCCAGATACAGGCCCAACACCGTCAGATCGACAGCCAGCCAGATATGCAGTTTTCGATATTTTTTCCAGAAGCTCATAGCAATGCCTCATCTGTCATTTTTCAAGCTCAGGATTTGGAAACAGCAGGCGGAACCGCCTGCTGTCCTTATATCCAGTTGTTCGGCTATGCGGTTATTCCGCCGCCGCCAACAGCTGCTTTGTGTACGGGTCCTTGGGATGGTCGAACAGCTCGTCCACCGTCCCCTGTTCCACAATGCGCCCCTGCTTCATCACCAGAGCAGAATCGCAAAGCTGGTAGACCACGTTCAGATCGTGAGAGATGAACAGGTAGCTGAGGTCCAGTTCATCCCGCAGCTCCCGCAGCAGTTTTAAAATCTGGGCCTGAATGGTCACGTCCAGTGCACTGACCGGCTCGTCAGCAATGAGGAAGCGGGGCCGCTGGATCAGGGCCACGGCGATGGACACCCGCTGCCGCTGTCCGCCGGAAAGCTCCGATGGCTTCGCCCTCAGCACTTCCTCCGGCAGCTCCACCCGTTCCAGCATCTCCCGGACCCGGCGCTTCCGCTCCGGGCCGTCATACTTTCCGTAGATCCGCAGCGGCTCCTCTAACAGCCACTCCACCGGATACGCCGGGTTCAGAGAGCTGTACGGGTCCTGAAAGATCATCTGAGGCCGTTTCGTATAATGGATGACCTGTCCGGCCTCCGGCTGCACCATCCCCAAGATCGTCTTGGCCAGCGTGGATTTTCCGGTGCCGGATTCGCCTACTAATCCTAAAATTTCACCCCGGTGCACATCGAAGGAAACATCGTGGAGCACCTCGTGAAAGTACTTACGGCCCAGCACGCCGCCTTCCCGATACCCGGCGGTAACATGTTGAAGGGAGAGTACCAATTCGTCCGTCATGGCCGCTCCTCCTTTCGGTTCCGGGTGGGGATGGCGTCGATCAGCTTTTGGGTGTAGGGGTGCTGAGGATGGTAGAATACCTGATCGGTATCTCCCTCCTCCACCAGAACGCCCCGCTGCATCACCGCCACCCGGCGGCACAGCTTCCGTACCACATTCAGGTTATGGGAGATGAACAGCATGGACACGCCGCTCTCCCGGTTCAGCTTTTTCAGCATTTCCAGAATTTGGGCCTGAATGGTCACATCCAGTGCCGTGGTAGGCTCGTCCAGCAGCAGCAGCTTGGGCCGGTTCACGATAGCCGCCGCGATCATAGCCCGCTGGAGCATACCGCCGGAAAGCTCGTGGGGTATTTGTCGCAGATCCCCTCCGGGTCCGGCAGTTCTGCTGCCGCCATCGCCGCCATCGCCCGCTGATGGCGCTCCTCTTTCGGCATCTGGGTGTGGATCCGCAGGGTCTCCTCCACCTGAGGCCCAATTTTCATCAGGGGGGTCCATGCAGCTTTGGGGCTCCTGAAACACCACGCCGATCTCCGCTCCCTGAATCTCCCGCAAAACGGACCGGTCCGCGTGGAGCAGTTCCTGCCCGTCCAGCAGGATGCGGCCGGTATAGTCGCACTGCTTCCGGGGCAGCAGACCCGCCACGCTCATGGCGGTGACGGATTTTCCGGAGCCGGATTCGCCCACCAGACCCAAAATTTCGCCGTCCTGAATGGTCAGGCTCACACCGCTGACCGCTTCCCGGTCCCGGTTATGAAATTTCACATGCAGATCCTGAATTTCCAGCATCAGACCTCACCTCCGCCCCGGCGCTGCAGTCCTTCGCCGATCAGTCCCACGCCGAACACCATCCACACAAGGGTCAGGCCCGTTCCCAGCGCGTACCAGGGCGCGCTCATAAACATGCCCTGACTCTCCGAGAGCATATAGCCAAGAGAGGCGTCCGGCGGCGTTACGCCAATGCAGAGATAGCTCATGGATGCCTCCGCCAGCACAGCGTTGTTGAAGCCGATGGTCAGCGCCGGCAGCAGCACGCTCCAAGTATTAGGCAGGATATGCCGCCACAGGATGCGGCTGCTGGAAGCTCCCATGAGCCGGGCGCTTTTTACATAGTTGACCTCCCGCAGCCCGGCGTAGGTACCACGGGCCATCCGGGCAAAGCTGGGGATGAACACCAGGCCCAGAGCGAGGATCACATTCCGCGTCTTGCCGGGGCCAAGCAAGCTGATGACCACCAGTGCCAGCAGAATACTGGGAAATGCCGTCAGCACATCGCCAAGGCGCATCAGCACATCGTCCACAATGCCGCCGAAATAGCCGGTAACGGCGCCCAGCACCGTGCCGCACACCGCGCCCACGGCCACAGTACACAGCGCGATCCCGTAGGTGGTCCCGGCGCCTTTCAGCACCCGGCTGAAAATATCCCGGCCAAAGCTGTCCGTTCCCATCAGGTGGGCCAGAGACGGCCCCGTCAGCTTCGGCCCCGCTGCCATGGCGTTGGGGTCATAGGGCGTCCAGAAAAAGCCGAGAACGATCAGAGCCGTCAGGATGCCGGTCATCACCAGTCCCACGGTCAGATAAGGATTTCTCTTTTTTCATTTGCCGATCCCTCCCATCCGGGGGTCGATGCAGCGATTGACCAGATCCGCCAGAGTGCCGGAAAGCACCACCCAGAAGGCCAGGATCACCACGATGGCCTCCACCACAGGGTAGTCCTGACTGGAAATGGAGGCCACCAGCATTCGCCCCAGTCCAGGAACAGAGAACACCTGCTCCACCACGATGCTGCCCGCTACGATCTCCGCCATAGTCTGCCCCAGGAAGGTGACGGTGGGCACCAGAGAGTTTTTCAGCACATGGCCCCACAATACCTGCCGCCGGTCATTGCCACGGGCAATGGCCGTGCGGACATAGGGCTTGTTCATTTCGCTGATGACCGTGCTGCGCAGCATCCGCACCGTCATAGCCACCCGGGGAATGGCAATGGACACGGCGGCAAAGAATAAGTACACCAGAGACTTGCCGAGGTTCCGGTCCAATCCCGGAAAGTCACCGGGGACAAACACCCGAAGGAAAATGCCGAAGCACCAGGAAATGAGGATACCGGTAAAGAACGGCGGTACTGCCATACAGAACTGATTCAGGAACGTGTGGAGCCCGTCCAGCTTTCCGTTGGCAGACAACAATCCCAAGGGCAGCGATACCACAACGATCAGCACAAAGCTCACCAGGCTCAAGCACAGCGTCACCAGCATTTTCGGGCCTAACAGCGCCTGCACCGGCTGGCGGTACTGGAAGGAAACGCCCAGATTTCCGGTGAAGAAACCGGCCAGCCATTCCCCGTACCGCACCAGCATGGGGCGGTTCAATCCCATTTCCGTCCGGAGGGCCTCCACCTTTTCCGGCGTAGCCTGCGTCCCCAGCAAGGTGGCGGCGGGGTCTCCGGAGATCATAGCAAAAGCCGCGAACGTCAGAAGGGAGACGACGAGCATGGTGACAAGCAGCGTCAGAATTTTCCGCGCCGTGTATCGCATGACTGTCATCTCCCTTCCGGGTCAGCGGCGTCAAAACGTCCGCTGTTCATCACTTATTTCGTATAGTGGATAGTGGAAAGATCCAGAACATAGATGGGGTAGAAGGAGGGGCCCTCAAGACCATCCCGCACTGCCACGAAGTCTGCCATGTCCTGAATATAGACGTTGGCAGCGTTTTCCGCCAGGTTCTTTTCCATTGCTCTGTAAAGGGCGGTCTGCTCCCCATCGTCATAGCAGGCCTGAGCCTGGGCGAACAGAGCGTCATAGTCCGCGTTGTTGTAGTTGATAAAGTCGCGGCTGGCGGTAGAGACGAACCGCTCCAGCATGGCCCGTGCGGTCATGTTGGAAGCATCCACGCCCACCACAGTGGACTGGAACTGCCGGTTGGAATAGGTGTCCTGCACCCAGCTCTCCCAAGTGACGGGCTGAATGGTGGCATTGATGCCCACAGCCTTCAGCTGCTCCACGATGACCTGTGCGGTATCCATGTGAGACTGGTAGTTGCTGGGGACGGTGATGGTCATGTCGAAGCCGTTGGGATAACCGGCCTCCGTCAGCAGTTCCTTGGCCTTTTCGGTGTTGTAAGTATAGTAGTTGGTCAGCTCGTCGTCAAAATACTTGCTGAAAGCGGGGTACATGCTGGAGCCCAGCAGGGTGCCGTAACCGTCGAAGGCCAGATCCAGGATCTGCTGACGGTCGATGGCGTAGCAGAGAGCCTGCCGCACCCGCACATCGTCAAAAGGGCTTCTCGGCGTTGTTGAGGTACAGGGCCTGCACCAGATTCATGGTGCCTTCCTCCACATGGAAGCCGTCGCCAAGCTGCTGGATCTGGTTGGTGGTCAGATGGGCAAATACATCCACAGCGCCGCTCTGGAGGCTGAGAAGGATGCTGTCGGCATTCTCAATGATCTTATAGGTGACCTTGGTCAGGTCGGGCTTCTCGCCCCAGTAATCATCAAACCGCTCCAGCACCACGGACTCCTGAGCTGTCCGGGAAACGAACTTGAACGGACCGGTGCCCACGGGGGCGGTATCCTGCTCCGTGTAGTCCTTGGGCAGCACAGCGGTGGTCAGGTAAGAAGTAAACTCATTATTGGGCTCCTGAAGCTGGAAGCAGACGGTGTCATCCCCCTCCTGATACATCTCCACGTTGGCAAAAGCCGCCACCTGGATGATGTCTGCCGGGGCATTGGCATCGCCGCAGCGCTGGTAGGACCAAATCACGTCCTCCGGCGTCACCTCCTGACCGTTGTGGAACTTCACACCGGCGCGGAGCTTAAAGGTATACAGCAGATGGTCTTCGGAAACGGTATAGCTCTCTGCCACAGCGGGATTCAGGTTGCCGCTGGCGTCGGGCTTCAAAAGTCCTTCAAATACGTTGAACATAACCTCACGAGTTCCTGCCTTCACGGTTTTGTGAGGGTCAAGACTGCTGTCCAGGTCCTGGGCGATGCCCACGTTCAGTTCGCCGGCCGCAGCGGGCCGCGGGGCCTTCCGTCTGGGTGTTCGCGGTGCTCTGGTCCGTAGTTCCGGTCGTCCCGTTCTGGCTGCCGCCTCCGCATCCGCTGAGTACGGCGCTCAAGAGGCAGACCGCCGCCAAAAGCGTCAGGATTCTCTTCTTCATATGCAATTCTCCTTTTTATATCACTGCTCCGGGGAGTCAGTGTATTCGCGGAGCGGTTTTCTCCGTTCCGCAAATTCCCAGTCCCTTACGGGTACTGAAAATCCATGAGGGAATATGCGGTGGCCAATCCGCAAAAACAGCCCTGGGACACATCGTTTGTTATTTTTCTAACGATATGTCCGCAAGGCTGTATTGTACAGGATACTGCGGCTGATTGCAAGCCTTTTTTACAAGTTTTCCGACGTTTTCTCCGGTTTTTCAGGCTCCGTTTCCTGCTCCGGCAGCGGAGCGGTGTAATGCTCCGTTTCCACGGGGAGATCCTTTTCCGCCAGACGCCGGTCCACCAGGAACGCCACCAGGCTGTACAGGCAGGCGCATACCGGCACGCCGAAAAACATACCCGCCACACCGAAAAAGCTGCCGCCCACCAGGATGGCAATGATGACCCACAGGCTGGAAAGGCCCGTGCTCTCTCCCAGGATCTTGGGGCCGATCACGTTGCCGTCCAGCTGCTGGAGGGCCAGCACGAACAGCAGGAAATACAAAGACTGAATGGGATCGACCAACAAAATCAGGAAAAAGCTGGGGATCGCTCCCAGGAAGGGGCCGAAGAAGGGGATCACATTGGTGACGCCCACAAAAACGGACACCAGCGGCGTATACGGCATATCCAGCAGTGAGCAGCCGATGAAGCACAGCACGCCAATGATGAGGGAATCCAGCAGTTTGCCCCGGACAAAGCCGGAAAAGATGCGGTCGACCTTGGCGCTGCCCCGAAAGACCCAATAGACCGCCTCCTCGGAAAACAGGCTGTAAGCCAGCTTTCGGGCATGGGCGGCGCAGCGCTCCTTGGTAGCCATGAAGTAAACGGAGACGATCATGCCCACCAGCAGGTTTTTCAAAAACACCAGCGTACTGAGCACACCGCCAGAGACGGCGATCATCAGCATCTGCGTCCGGGTAAAGACCTGATTTTTCAGCCACTCCGTTGCGGACTCGTAGAACTTATCCATCTGGTCGGCTACCCAAACCTCCACGGTGGGGTTGCTCTCCAGCAGATGCTCCACCCAGCCGCTGATGGTATTATAGTAGCCTTCCACGCTGGAAACCAACTGCACCACGCTCCGGTACAGCTGCGGGATCAGCACATGGCCCAGCAGATAGCAGAGCAGGCCGATGATGGCCCAGGTCACCACCAGACTGACGGCCCGGGCGCTCCGGGAGGTCATGCGCCCCTCTGCGTGGGCCTTTTTCATCTGTTCCGGAAAAAACAGGTTTTCAATAAAGTCGATGACCGGCGCCAGCAGGTACGCCAGTACCGCGCCGATCAGAACCGGCTGCAGTGCTTTCAGCAGTTGACCGCCGAAGGATGGCAGTACCCGGCGGCCAAAGAGGGTATCGTAAAAAAGCAGGATCGCGCCCACGGTCAAAAAGAGGGCAAGTCCCCACCGCACCGCGCTGTCTTTTTTCTTCATCCAACCGCCTCCTGCCGACAGGGTCCGCCCGCCTGCGGCAGACTTCTCCCGAAACCTTTATACAAACTTTATTCTACACGTCGCCCGGGGAATTGCAATCCTCAATTCCCCATGCTATACTACTTTAACCGTCTGTTAACATTTATAATCATTTTCGGAGGCATGGACATGGAACCCCAAAAGAAGCTCCTGATGATCGTCAATCCCCGGGCGGGACGCAGCAAGCCCCGGGGGCCGTTATATGACGCGGCTGCCGCCCCTGTGCGATGCCGGATATCTGCTCCGTATCCACCGCACCACCGCCGCCGGGGACGCAGCCCGCATTGCCGCCCAAGAGGGCGGAGATTATGACACTGTGGTGGCCGTGGGCGGCGACGGCACCCTCAACGAGGTCATCTCCGGCATCCAAACGCTTAAAATTCCCCCGGCGGTGGGTTATCTGCCTCAGGGGAGCACCAATGATTTTGCCGCCAGCCTGGAGATCCCCTCAGATCCCGTTCAGGCGGCGGAGGCCATCGTCCGTGGTCAGCGCCGTCAACTTGACATCGGCCGCTTCGGGGAGCGTATTTTCGTATATGTAGCCTCCTTCGGAGCCTTCACCCGGACATCCTACACCGCCTCTCAGGATGTGAAAAATGCTCTGGGCCACTTCGGCTATCTGCTGGAAAGCCTCCGGGATCTGGATACGCTGCGCCCCTATAAGGTCCGCATCACCGCTGATGGGGAGACGCTGGACGGTGAATACCTGTTCGGCGCCGTTGCCAACTCCACCTCCATCGCCGGTATGATGAAGCTGGAGCGGGAGGAGGTCATTCTGGATGACGGCCTCTTTGAGCTGCTGCTGGTGCCCCACCCCCAAAATGCATCGGAGCTGCAAAATCTGATCTGGGCCTTGCTGAATCAGCAGTATAACAGCGGCGGTCTCATTTTCCGCCATGTGTCGGCCCTTCATGTGGAAACGGACGAGGATCTGCCCTGGTCCCTGGACGGAGAGTACGAACCCAGCCAGCCGACGGTGGACATCACCAACTGCCAGCGGGCTTTGACGATGCTGCTATGAGAGAAGAATTGACAAATCTGTGCCGGTTTTACGGCGATCATGTTCCCACGCTGCTGGAAGCCCGGCACGAATATGCTGTTTTGTGTCCTCTGGTAGAGCGTCCGGATGGACTGCACCTGCTGTTTGAGGTCCGGTCTGCCGGGGTCAGTCAAAGCGGCGAGACCTGCTTTCCCGGCGGGCAGATGGAGCCGGGAGAGACCCCGGCAGACTGCGCCCTCCGGGAGACGGAGGAGGAATTGTCTATCCCCCGCGCCGAGATCCGGCTTCTGGGCCAAGGGGACTTTATCTGCAATCAGCGGGGATTTCTGCTGCGGCCGCTGCCGGGGCTGGTATCCCCTGCCGGTCTCGCCGCCCTGCGTCCCGCCCCCGCTGAGGTAGCGGAGGTGTTCACTGTACCGGTGGAATTTTTCAGGGCCACCCTGCCCCAGCCATGTGCCTATGACCTGATCCCCCGTGTCCCGGAGTCTTTCCCCTACGAAGCGGTTGGGATCCCCCGGGATTACCCTTGGAACCGCGGTAAGGTAGAGGTCCCTGTGTGGCTCTACGGGGGCCACGCCATCTGGGGCATGACCGCCCGGATCGTGCGTGATTTGGTTTCCCATTTGTAAAAAAAGCGTCTGAAAGTTCTCACTTTCGGGCGCTTTTTTCCTGTCCATGTGTATATCATGCGCTAAATCCCTATATTTTCCACAAAAAAGAGCGCCTTCTTTTCAGAAAAACAGAGATTTTTTACTTTTTTCGTATATTCCCTGACATTTCTGCCAAAATAATGTTAGAATGGTTATGAATCTGAAATCTTTGCAGTTTTTGGAAAGGAGGCACTTCCCGTGTTTCAGGCAGGAGATCTGCTGGTCTATGGCACCACCGGCGTCTGTCGGGTGCTTTCCATTGACCGGCGGCAGGAGCGGGTGGGCAGCACCCGTCAGGAGCGGCTTTACTATCAGCTTAAACCCATCTATCAGGGCGGTTTGATCTATACCCCGGTAGACAATGACAAGGTGTCCATGCGGCCCATTATCTCCCGGCAGGAGGCGGAAGATCTTATCAGTGAAATTCCCACTCTGCATCCCGCTGCCTGTCGGGCTTCCACCACTCAGGCGCTGACTCAGCAGTATCAGGCCAGTCTCCGGCAGCATAACTGCCGCAGTCTGGTGGAGCTCGCCATGTCCATTCACGCCAAGCGCCGTCAGGCAGAATCCCAGAACCGCCGCCTCGGCATGGTGGACGAGCGCTATCTCAAGCAGGCAGAGCAGCTTCTGTTCGGCGAGCTGGCCGCCGCACTGGAAATTCCCTACGAGGCGGTCCAGCCCTATATCGCAGACCGGATCGCCGCCGTCCATTCCTGATCTGCGAAACAACACGAAAAACCATACGGAACAAAAGAGGGGCCTCGCTTTCAGCGAGGCCCCCGAGACTGTCGATTAAGTGGTAAATTCTCCGCAATGGTAAGGAAGGGTGTGCGCGGGAAACCCAAGAAGGGTGTCCTGCGCCATTGAAATCTCCCAAGTTTTAGAACTTTACAAAAGTTCTGAAAACTTACTCAGCGGGGAGAAAAGGCTTTTTCGACACGCTGAGGGGCCTCGCTTTCAGCGAGGCCCCTTGCTTATGCCATATTCCGGTATTTTTTCAGCTGCTTTTCAAATTCCTCCGGCAGACCGCAGGTCAGCTCCACCAATTCTCCCGTGCGGGGATGGATAAATTTCAGCCCTACAGCGTGAAGGCACTGTCCCTGCAAACCGGGGACCGGTTTTTTGTTGCCGTATACGGTATCTCCCAAAATCGGATGGCCGATGTAGGCCATGTGCACCCGGATCTGGTGGGTGCGGCCCGTTTCCAGACGGCACTCTACATAATTCACACCGGGATAGCGCTCCAGCACCGTCCAATGGGTCACGGCGTTCCGTCCGCCGGCCACCACAGCCATTTTCTTCCGGTCTGCGGGACAGCGGCCGATGGGAGCGTTCACCGTCCCGGTATCCTCCCGAAGATTGCCGGTGACGATGCAGCGGTAGGTCCGGGCCAGCGTGTGATCCTGAAGCTGCTCCGCCAGTTTCACATGGGTGAAGTCGTTTTTTGCGGCGATGATGAGACCGGAGGTGTCCCGGTCAATGCGGTGGACGATGCCGGGCCGCAGTTCTCCGTTGATCCCGGAAAGACTGTCCCCGCAGTGATACAGCAGGGCGTTCACCAGTGTCCCGTCCGGGTGTCCCGGTGCGGGGTGGACTACCAGGCCCTTCGGTTTGTTCACCACGATGACGTCCTCGTCCTCGTACACCACGTCCAGCGGGATATTCTGAGGCACGATGTCCACCGCCTCCGGCTCCGGCAGTTCCACAGACACCGTTTCCCCGCCGGTCAGCCGGGTGTTTTTAGCGAGGGGTTTTCCGCCGCCGTCACCCGCCCCTCCTCCATCAGCTTTTGAACGGCGGAGCGGGTCAGCTCCGTTTGCTCTGCCAGCCATGCGTCCAGCCGTTTTCCGGCGTCCTCACTGGCCGTTTGCAGGATCAGAGGCTCCATCCGTTTTCCTCCTGTCATGCTTATCGTAGAGTAACACGTAGTAGATCGCGCCCAGAATAGCCCCGGACACGATGCACACATCCGCCACGTTGAACGTGGGATAGCTGGGCCAGAATTGGAAGTGGAGCATATCCACCACATAGCCCAGCCGGAACCGGTCGATGATATTGCCGATGCCGCCGGAGAGGATCAGGCAGCAGGCGCAGATCCCCAGCGGGTGCCGGACGATCTTCCGAGCCAGCACCCACAGTACCACCGCCAAAATGACGCCGGTGACACCCAGCAGCAGCCACTTCTGCCCGGCAAAGCTGGACCACGCCGCGCCGTAGTTGTGAACCCGCATCAGTTCCAGAAATCCCGGAAACAAAGAAGTGGTCTCCCCCATCTGCAAATGGCCCACGACCCAGGCCTTGACCCACTGATCGGCGCCCAGCAGCGCCGCCCCCAGCAGGCCGAAAATCACATAGTACATAAACGCTCCTTTTTGCAAAGGCTTTTTCCAAGCCCGTCTCGGTTTCAGAAATTGCTACCAGTATACACGAAGTCCGCCTAAAATGCAACGCCGGGGGAGCTATGCTCCTCCGGCGTGTGAAACTATCGATAAAGTGGTAGATTCTCCGTGACGGTAAGGTAGGGCAGCCGTTAGCGGCTCTGCCGCTTTACGGATGCTGCATACCCCTTGCGGGTAAAGGGTGTGTGCGGGAAACCCAAGAAGGGTGTCCCGCATCATTGAAATCAAATATTTTCAGGACTTTAATAAAGTTCTGAAAATAAGAGCAGTGTGGCGAAAATATTTTCGCCACGCTGAACGCCAGGGGAGCATAGCTCCCCCGGCGTGTACTTTAGTCTTGATCCTCGGCGTCCGCAGTCTGAACGTCCTCCGGCTGTTCATGGGTTTTCTCTCCGAACACCGTCAGGAAGGCATCCCGCTCCATAGTCTCGTGCTCCAGCAGGTACTGGGCCACCTGCTCCAACTTATCCCGCTGCGCTTCCAGAATATCCTGGCAGCGGCGGTAGGCGCCGTCCACCAGATCCTTGACCTCCTGATCGATCTGGGCGGCCACAGCCTCGGAATAGCCCCGGCTGTGTCCCATGGTGCGTCCGATGAACACCTCGTCATTGCCGCTGTCAAAGGACACGGTTCCCAGCCGCTCGCTCATGCCATATACCGTCACCATCTTCCGGGCAATGGCGGTGGCACGCTGGATGTCGTTGCTGGCGCCGGTGGAAATATCGTTGAGACACAGCTTCTCAGCCACACGGCCGCCCAGCAGACCCACGATCTGATCCTCCATGTAGTGCTTGGAAAGGTAAGAGCGGTCCTCCTCCGGCAGGGAAATGGTCATACCGCCGGCCATACCTCTGGGGACAATAGTGATCTGGCTCACCGGGTCCTGTCCCGGCAGCATGTGCATGACCACCGCATGGCCCGCCTCGTGATAGGCTGTCAGTTCCCGCTCGTGCTGGGGGATCACCCGGCTCTTTTTCTCCGGACCGGCGATGACCTTGATCTCCGCTTCCTTCAGATCCGCCATGGTGATGAACTTCTCACCCTTCCGGGCAGCCAGCAGAGCGCCCCTCGTTGATGAGGTTCTCCAGATCCGCGCCGGTAAAGCCCGCAGTGCCTTGAGCCAGCTTACGGAGGCTCACGTCCTCCGCAAGGGGTTTCCCCTTGGCGTGGACCTTCAGGATCTCCTCCCGGCCCTTGATGTCCGGCAGACCTACATACACCTGCCGGTCAAAGCGTCCGGGCCGCAGCAGTGCGGGGTCCAGTACATCCGCCCGGTTGGTGGCCGCCAGGACCACCACGCCCTCGTTGGCGGCAAAGCCGTCCATCTCTACCAAAAAGCTGGTTCAAGGTCTGCTCACGTTCGTCATGACCGCCGCCCAGACCGGTGCCGCGCTGGCGGCCCACGGCGTCGATTTCGTCAATGAACACAATGGCGGGGGACTGCTTTTTCGCCTGCTCAAACAGGTCCCGGACACGGCTGGCGCCTACGCCCACATACAGTTCCACAAAGTCGGAACCGGAAATGGACAGGAAGCCCACGCCGGCCTCGCCGGCCACCGCCTTGGCAAGCAGCGTCTTGCCGGTGCCTGGAGGGCCCACCAGCAGCACGCCCTTGGGGATTCGGGCGCCCAGATCGATATACTTCTTTGGATTTTTTAGGAACTCCACGATCTCCCGGAGCTCCTCCTTTTCCTCGTCGGCTCCCGCCACATCGGCAAAGGTGACCTGCTTATCCTTTTCGCTGAGACCACGGATCTGTGCGGAGCCAAACTTTGCCATCCGGTCCGGCCCCATGCCTCCCTGTGCCCGGACGCTCATGAGGTACCACATACCGCCGAACATCAGCGCCATCATCAGATAGGGGAGCATGATCCCCAGCCAGTCAGTCCCCTCCGGAGGGGGATAGCTGTAAGATTTGATGATCCCTGCTGCTTTCTGCTCCTTTACCAGATCGTTGAGATCGCTGTAAAAGAGGGTATAGTCATGGATCCGGCAGCGGACCGGCTGGTCGCTGCCCTTGACCTGCAGCATCAGCGTGCTGGAATCCGTAAAGCGGAAGGCTTCCACCTTCTGCTGCTCAAAAAGCTGCACCATCTCATCATAGGTCATCTCATCCCGCTGATTGAGCTGGGTCAGCCAGCTGACACATAAAATCACGATCAGCATCAGCGGCAGAATGCTGACGCCGGGTCTTCTTTTTACCATACGGGGGATACCCCCTTTCTGTATTATCGCCGCATACAGGCGGCTGCGGCGGTTCCCGCACCTGCCGGGAAGCGCCGGTCATGCTCAGGTGTTTTCGTAAACGGCGGGCTTCAGCACACCGATGTAAGGCAGATTCCGGTAAAGCTGGGCATAATCCAGACCGTAGCCCACCACGAATTCGTCCGGCACCACAAAGCCGGACAGATCCGCTTCCACCGCCTTTTCCCGGCGGGAGGGCTTATCCAGCAGCGTCACGATAGAGATGCTCTTGGCACCCTTTGCCATCAGATAGCTTTTCAGGAAGGCCAGAGTATTGCCGGAGTCCAGAATATCCTCCACAATGACAATTTCCCGGCCCGTGATGTCCTGCTGGAGATCATGGGTGATCTGCACCCGGCCGCTGGACACGGTGCCGTTCTGGTAAGAGCTGACGGCGATGAACTCCACGTCGCACATCAGCTGGGAAGCCCGCATCAGGTCCGCCATGAAAATGAAGGAGCCCTTCAGCACCCCCAGAAACAGGGGGCGGTGTCTCTCATACCGCTTGTACAGTTCCTCACCCAACTCCGCGATCCGGGTCTTCAACTCCTCTTCCGTTACCAGAACCTTGAGAATGTCTTTCTCCATCTCACTATTCATTGTTGTTCTCCTCTGTCACTTTTAAAAATATCACCCGCACCGCCCGCTCATATCGGTCCGGCGCGAAATTTTCCTGGATAGGCAGCCCCGGCACCGCCACCGCGATGCCGTTCACCCGCAGGACCGGAAGCCGGTCCCGCTCCTGTGGAGAAATTCCCCGTTCTCCGCACAGGCGCTTGACAGTGCGGCCGTTCAGTCGGTCCTTGGAGTCCCAGGCCGTCACAGTCAGGTCGGCGGTCTCCGAGATGGAAATGAGAACACCCTCACCGGCCGACTCTGCCAGACTAACCTGCCACTGACCGAATGTGACGGTCTCTCCCACGGAAACAGCCTGCACCGCCGGCGCAGACGCCGCCTTGAAAAAGCGCAGCGCCGCCGACTCCCGGAGGACCGTGACGCCGTAGGGCATGGAAAGCTGGCCCCGGTCCAACGTCAAAACCGCCCGGATATGAGCGGCGGTCAAGTCCTTTCATGGCCTGCCACCGCCGCCAGCACCGCCAGCACCAGCCGTCCCCGCAGGGCCTCCGGCGCGTCTTGCAGCACGGCGAGGGGGATCATTCCGGAAACGTTTGGGGTCACGGCGCATTGGGCCAGCAGTTTTCGACACGCAGCGTCCAGAGCCGCTTCATCCGCCGCCAGCAGCGATGCCGTGCGGCTCATGTTCTCCACAACTCTGGGATTCAGCTTCTTCAAAACCGGGAGCACCTGATGGCGCAGCATGTTCCGGGCCGCATCGTCCGTCCCATTGGTGGAATCCTCCACAAAGGGGATGCGGTGTTCTGCGGCGTAGGCCGCCAGCTCCGCCCGGGTCGCACCCAGCAGCGGACGCAGGATACAGTCCCGCTTTTCTGGGATCCCGGTCAACCCTTTCAGGCCCGTGCCCCGCAGCAGATTTAAAAGCATAGTCTCTGCGCTGTCATCGGCGTGGTGAGCGGTCAGAATGCAGCCAAAGCCCTCCCGCCGCCGGGTCTCCTCCAAAAATTTATAGCGCAGCTGCCGGGCGGCTTCCTCAACGGTGCGCCCGGTTTCCTCCGCAAAGACCCGGACATCGCCCCGGCCCGCGAAAAAAGGAATTTCACGGGCGGCGCACCAGTCCCGGACGAAGGCCTCGTCCCGGTCCGCCTCCGCCCCCCGGAGCTGGTGATTGAAATGGGCGGCGGCTACCCGCCGTCCCTGCTTCTGTCCCTGCCGGACCGTCATTTCCAGCAGGCACATGGAGTCCAGTCCGCCGGACACGGCGCACAGTGCGCCGCCCTCCGGCAGTTCCACCGCCGTCAGAGGATCAGTCATCCTCATCATAGCGGTTTTCCAGCGTGGCAAAGGTGGTGTACTCCGGCATCCACCGCAGCTCCACCTTGCCGGTCTCGCCGTGACGGTTTTTCGCTACGATACACTCGGCAATATTCCGCTTTTCGGAATCCTCGTTATAGTAATCGTCACGGTACAGGAACATTACGATGTCGGCATCCTGCTCGATGGCGCCGGATTCACGGAGGTCCGACAGCATGGGCCGTTTATCGTCCCGCTTCTCGTTAGCACGGGACAACTGGCTCAGACAGATCACCGGCACATTCAGTTCCTTGGCCATGACCTTCAGCATACGGGACATTTCGCTGACCACCTGCTGACGGTTCTCGCCGCTGCGTCCACCGGATGCGGAGGTCATCAACTGCAGATAGTCGATGACTACCAGGCCCAAGCTGTCGATCCGGCGGCATTTGGCGTTCATATCCGCCACGCTCAGCATGGGGTTATCGTCAATACGGATATCCACTCTATTCAATACGCCGGCAGCGGCGGCGATCTTCTCCCAGTCCGTCTCCCGCAGAGAGCCGGTAACAAGCCGGGTGTTCTCCACACAGGCCTCGGAGCTGAGAAGCCGGGTCGCCAGCTGCTCCCGGGACATTTCCAGTGAAAACATGGCCACGGTCTTTTTCTCAGACTTCGCCACATTCAGTGCTACGTTCAGTGCAAAGGAGGTTTTGCCCATACCGGGACGGGCCGCCAGCAGGATCAGGTCCGATTTATTCAGGCCGCTGATCTTCCGGTCCACAGCGGACAAGCCGGTGGACAGGCCCGGAAGTCGGCTTTCGCTCTCGCTCATCTCGTTGAGCCGGTCCAGCACATCCGGCAGCACCATCCGCAGAGGCACCATATCCTGCGCACTCTGGCCGCGGCGGACGGCGTAGATCTTCTGCTCGGCAGCTTCCAGAATGGCAGCGGCTTCTCCGATGCCCTCCTGCACCAGCACCGTGATCTCCCCCGCCGCCTGAGCAACGCCCCGCAGCAACGCCTTATCCCGAACGATGGCCACATACTCCATCACGTTGGCGCTGGTGGGGGTGATCTCCATGAGCTGCGCCAGATAGGAGCGGGTGGTATTTTCGTCATAAGTCCCGGCCTTTTGCATCTCCTCGCAGACGGTGATGCCGTCAATAGGCCGGGCGTAGGTGAACATGGTGTAGATGGTCTCAAAAATCTCCCGGTTCTGCCGCAGGTAGAAGTCCGAGGGCACCAGCTTATCCATCACGTCCTTGACGCAGCCCTCGTCGATGAGCATGGAACCTAAAACGGCCTGCTCGCCTTCCAACGAATGGGGCATCTGCCGCAGCAGAAGATCTTCGTTAGCCATGGAACTCTCCTTCCCGCTTCTCCGGAAGCGCAAGTTAGACATTCAGACATGCAATCATTTTTGTCAGGGCGTCCCCCAGGGGAGCCTCTCTTGCCCCTGCGGGGCAATTCACCTTCTGTACCTGACAAAAACACATTGACTCAGCTGCCTTGGGCAGCGTTCACCAGTGAGCGGATCTCACTGGTGCAGGGTTTACTCAAGGGGAAACCGCCGCAGCGCCGCCAGTGGCGGAATAAGCAAGGCTGTTTCGAGGATGCGGCACGATTTGCAGTCTTATCATAGAGACTGCAAATCGTATTGCCGCGACGGTGTATCCTGATCCCCCTTGAATTAGTCTTACTTCTCCTCGCAGACGGTGACGTACACGGTACCGCTGACCTCAAAGCCCAGCTTGGCCTTCACCTGATAGCTGCCGTAGGCCTTGATCGGCTCATCCAGCACGATCTTCTGCTTGGGAATATCCACGCCGTACTGGGCCTTCAGGCCCTCGGAGATCTCCTTGTTGGTCACGGCGCCGAACAGCTTGCCGCCGTTGCCGGCCTTGGCGCTGAGCTTCACGGGGCAGTTCTGGAGCTTCCCGGCGATCTCCTGCGCCTCAGCCTTCAGCCGGGCTTCCTCGGCCTTGCGGGCCTTCTCTTTCAGGTTCATGGTGTTGATGGCGTCCGCCGTGGCAGGCACCGCCAGCTTTCTGGGCAGAAGGAAGTTCCGGCCGTAGCCCTCGGAAACCTCGATCATCTCGCCCTTCTTGCCCTGACCCTTCACGTCCTGCTGTAAAATCACTTTCATGTTATATATCCTCACTTTCCGAATGTTCTGAATGAATTTGCTTTTTCAATTCCTGAAGCTCTGCTTCCAGCGCTTCGACCTTTTGTGCCGTGCTGCTCCACGCGCAGACAGCAATCGCCAGAATCAGCGCGATCACAGCGCCTGCCCGATAGATTCCGACGCCTCTGAGATCAAACAGCATCCACCCACCAAAGAAGATAAATACCTCCATCAGGATCAGGCAGACCGCATACGCCTTCAAAAACGCCTCAGAATCACCTGCACGTTGATCTCGCCCAGAGACCGGGCTGACATCAGCACCGCTCCCTCGGCGGCGTAGATCACGAAGGAAGCCTGAACGCCCTTCAGGGTCAGCAGATCGTCCGCCGCCTGAGCTGCCGCAACGCGGTCCACGCCCGACTCCTCCACCACGGAGACCGCGATGTTGCTCCGGTACATCTCCGCGCGGCGGATGATGTCATATTTCGTGACCATATCCTTCAAATCGCCTTGGAACAGCCGCTGGACCTCCGCCGTATCCGCGCCGGAACGCCGCAGGAAGGCCGCCGCCTCAAAGGTGCGGCCGCCGGTCCGCTGGGTGAAATAGGCTCCACCAGATATTGCAGCATCCAGCACGATACCGTGGAAGTTGAAGCCAGCGCGCCCCGGTGATGATCAATGACCCCACCAGAAGGTCTGTGGATTTTCCACCAGATACGGTTGGTATCCACCACCACCAGTTCGCGTGTCCGCGGTGTGCTCCCGGTCAATGACGATCCGGGCCTGCTTTCCCCGCTTCCGGGCGGCGCAGCAGATACCCGCGGCAGCGCCCACAGCGTCCATATCCGCAAAGGAGTGGCCCATGATGTAGACCTCTCCCGCGTCTGCGATCAGCTCCCGGAAGGCGTTGGCCATCACGCGGGATTTCACTTTGGTCCGCTTCTCCGTGGCCTTGGTGCGGCCGCCGTAGAAGGCGAAGTCCACCTGATTCCGCACCACCGCCTGATCGCCGCCCCGGCTCAGTGCCATTTCCAGCGAGAGCTTGGCGTTTTTATACAGCTCCGGGATGCTGGGAGAATCCTTACCGATGCCGATGGACAGGGTTGGGTGGATATTCTCCGCCACGCGGATCGCCCGGACAGTGTCCAGAATGGAGAACTTTTCATCTACAAAATGCTGGAAATACTGTTCTTCAAACAGGAACAGGTAATGATTCCGGTCCGTTTTCAGCAGGATACCCTGGCCCGCGTTGGCCCAGATCTGCAATTTTTCATCGATCTGTGCCAGAACCGCGCTGCGCTGGGTATCCTCGCAGGCCTTCATCAGATCCTCGTAGTTATCCAGCATCAGGATCGCCGCCACCGGGCGGCTGGCCTCGTAGACCTCTCTCAGATGATCAGCCTCCGTAGTCTCCACCCAGTAGGTGGTGGCCACCAGGCTCTGCACGCCGGTGCGGTTCCGGGAGCGCACCAGACTGCCGTAGACCCGGAAACGGTGATTGTTCAGTTCCACCCGCTCCGGGCTTTCCTGCTTTCCGCTCAGCAGCCACTGGACCTGGAAATCCGGTACGGCCTCGGAAAGCCGCATCTCAAAGAGATGCTCCCGG
>VOFI01000044.1_pt1 | contig 32000 bp, 54 predicted proteins | sample 5384131 | NCBI WGS metagenome assembly VOFI01 (sample SAMN12384728, study PRJNA508395) | human gut metagenome | isolation source: healthy gut H | host: Homo sapiens
AATAGATATTGATTGCATAGGTAAGTTCGCCCCTGCAGCGTTTTGCCTGTTGCCGCATGATCCTGGTGACCGGTCATTCCCGTAGTAGAGTTGTCCAGGATAATCACTGTACCAGTCGCTTTGTTGTATACCATGTTCATCAGAGAATTGACACCGGTATGCAGGAAGGTAGAGTCGCCGATCAGCGCAACCCAGTTCTTCACATAATCTTTTCCCTTTGCCTTTTCAATGCCGTGCAGAGTAGAAATGCTTGCGCCCATACATACGTTGAAATCCATAACGCCCAGCGGCGGTACAGCACCCAAAGTATAGCATCCGATATCACCTGCGCCGTGCAGCTTCAGTTTCTTCATCACAGAAAAGACACTGCGGTGCGGACATCCCGGACAGAGGATCGGCGGACGGTTCGGCGCCTGTGCCGGTACAACAGGAGCAACCTCTTCATGCAGAATTGCCTTTCTCAGCATATTTGCACTGTATTCTCCCTGTACCGTGAAAATTTCCTTGCCGATAACCGGAATTCCCCAGGAACGCACCTGCTCTTCGATTACCGGTTCTAGTTCTTCTACAATGTAAAGTGTCTCCACCTGTGCCGCAAATTCTTCGATCAGCTTTCTCGGCAGGGGATGTACCAGACCCAATTTCAGAACAGAGGCATTTGGAAGTGCCTCACGAACGTACTGATAGGGGATACCGCTGGTGATTACGCCGATTTTCTTATCACGATATTCCGTACGGTTGATTTCAAAATGGCAGGCATCCTCCGCCATTTGTTTCAGTCTCTGTTCTACGATCACGTGCCGTTTTTTTGCGTTTGCAGGCATCAGCACATTTTTTCAATGTTCTTTTCATATGGCTTATCCGAAATCTCCATCCGTTCTTCCGGATGCACAACGCCCTGCGAGTGAGACAGACGGGTAGTTGTGCGCACGATGACCGGGGTATCATACTTTTCGCTGTATTCAAACGCCAGTTTTGTAAACACACGAGCCTCTTCGCTGTCAGAGGGTTCCAGCACCGGCACCATTGCGGCACGGGCAACCATCCGGGTGTCCTGCTCGTTCTGCGAACTATAGATTCCCGGATCGTCTGCTGCAACCAGAACCAAACCGCCGTTTACGCCGGCATAGGAGATAGAGTACAGCGGATCAGCGGCAACATTTACGCCTACCAACTTCATGGATGCCATTGCACGGACACCAGCAATGGATGCACCGATCGCAACTTCCATGGCAACCTTTTCATTTGTGACCATTCCGCATAGACTTCCGGATATTTTACAATACATTCACTTATTTCAGTACTCGGTGTACCGGGATATGCCGCAGACACCTTTACGCCTGCCTCATACGCACCCCTGTGCAATCGCAGCATTACCGAGCATTATTTTCGATTGACTCAATGAATTCCCTTCTTTCGAATGTTTTTTCAGCATTTCTGTTCTTGATCTGCAAACGCCGAAAGATTTTTTTGCAAGTCTGACTTCAAAAAATCTGTATCTGCATAAAACTGCATACTATCTTATTGTAATACATTTCAGAAAAAAACTACAAGGTTTTTTCTGTTTTTCGTGATTCTGTATATTTTCATTCTGTTTTCTTGTCAGTTTTCACAAAACAAGAGGAGATGCCAAACGCTGCTATGCGCTTTCCATCTCCTCTTTGCATGGTATATTTTTACACAAAAATCAGATTACTCAAAAGAATCCAGATCAATATCTGCCAGCAGATTCTTCAGTTCTGCCAGTTCATCGGCTGTCAGAGTAACACCTTTTTCCCATTCTGCTGTGATCCGGCGCCCAGTCACGAATATCGTATTTCGGTTCCTTTTCATTCCAGCTAATCAGATTCAGTTCCTTGCTCCATCCTCTTGCGTTTTCGCCCAGAGAGCCAAGATTCTCTACGATTTCATATTTCAGTTCTGCCATTGCAAACCACTCCTTAAATAATGTCATGGGGACTTAGGCCGTCCCGAGTACTTATTATACAAGATGCTTTTCAAAAATGCAATAACCTTCTTCCAGCTTTTTTGGAAATTGGAGTATTCACCAAAAACATTAAGATTATTTCAAGCAATGTACGCTATAATGACAACAGCATCAAGCGAATCAGCCGTTCGCACAGAAAGGAGGCAGCTGCATCGGATGTCTGATGCAGCGTGTGAATATGGGAGTCATTCAAACATTTGCACGCAAAGGAAATCAAGTTTCTGCTGACCGAACAGCAATATCAAGATTTTCTGCCGCTGCTGAATCACTACATGAACCCGGACAAATTTTGCGTTGGCGGGAAAGAGTACGGTATCTACAATATTTACTATGACACACCGGATGATTTTTTGATTCGGGAATCCCTGGAAAAGCCGGACTATAAAGAAAAATCCGCCTGCGCAGTTACCTTTCTCCGGCACAGCCAGAAGACACCGTGTTCCTGGAAATCAAAAGAAAATCTGCGGAATTGTCAATAAACGGCGTGTTACCATGACACTGGCACAGGCAGAGGCGTACTTACAGGATCACATTCGTCCGGATCTGGGCGGTGTCTATTTGCAGGAACAGGTCATGGATGAGATCGAAGAGTTCCGCAGCCGGTACGCCATTGAGCCGAAACAATACATCAGCTATCAGCGTGCAGCATATTTCGGAAAAGATGATGCCGATTTCCGATTAACTTTTGACCGGGCATTGACCGGACGGCGCAGCGATATTTCCCTGCGGCAGCAAAGCTACGGCGATCTGTTAATTCCGCCTCAGATGCGGCTAATGGAAGTGAAGATCTCAGAATCCATGCCTATGTGGCTGGCGGAGGAACTTGCAAAAACTGCAAGTGTACAAAACCAGTTTTTCCAAATACGGAAAAGCATACGAAATGTATGTGCAGAACCAAATGAAATGGGACCGTCCGCAGTTCACCATTGAAAAAAGGAGACGTTACGATTATGCTTAATACAATTACAAATGTTTTTACTTCAACCACTTCTGAAATTTCTTCCTTGCTGTCCGATATTACTGCGGCAACAGGAACCGTTTCTGTGAGCAGTATGCTGTTCGCACTGATTCTCGGTGTTGTGATGGGATTTCTGATTAGTCTGGTCTATGTTCTCACGCACAGAAAATCCGGATACACCCAAAGCTATGTGCTGACACTTTTAATGCTGCCTCCGATCGTTGCAATCGTTCTGGTAATGATAAATTCTATGGCAAGTGCGCTCAGCCTGGCAGGTGTATTCACGCTCTGCCGCTATCGAACCGTACCCGGTGACCCGAAAGATATCACCTATGTTTTCTTTGCGATGGCAACCGGTGTAATTTGCGGCATCAACGGCGGCGGTCATGTCTGGTTTGTATTTGTATTCTTTGCAATTATTGCAGCCGTGTTGATTCTGGTAGAAGTATTTCGCTACGGCATCTGCAAGACCAGCAGCATGACCTTAAAGGTGACCATTCCGGAAAACTTGAACTACATCGGTCTGTTTGATGATATCCCTCAGAACACAACCAGCTGGCACTTAAAGCGTGTCAAGACCACAAACTTCGGATCGCTCTTCGAATTGATTTACAGCATCCAGCTGAAAAATGATGTAGACCAAAAGAAATTCATGGATGAAATTCGCAAGCGAAACGGCAATCTGACCGTTATTCTGTCCTTGTACCGTTATGAAGATCAAGTATATGATAAATAAAATGTAAATACAAATAAATTAGATACCGCTAAAAACTGAATGTTCATATTTTGAAACCGCAGATTTTACTGCGGTTTTCTTTTATTTTATTAGAATTTGCAAATTGAACTATATAATTCGCTTGACAAATTATTCCTTTGTGATATAATAGAATCAGAAAGAAAAAAAAAGGAGGTGAGCAGATGAAACGAAGCACATACAGCTTGATTCTCATGGATGATGTGGTAGCTGCGATTGACCGCCTTGCGGCACAGCAAGGGACGAGCCGTTCAAATTTAATCAATCAGATTCTGGCGGAACCGTTTCCTGCGTGACGCCGGAGCAGCAGATGCGACAGATTTTTGCTTGTCTGACACAGCAGATGAATTCCGCATTTCACATCCAGGAGCAAGGCTCCGATGCGATGCTTTCAATTCTTGGTTCTGTGCAGTACAAGTACCGTCCGACCATCCGCTACAGCGTGGAACTGCATCGTGAAATGCACGGCGAAAAGGTTGGCATTCTGAAAATCTCCTGCCGCACACAAAGTCAAACTTTGCTGAATGCAATTCAACAATTCTTTTTGTTTTGGGTACAGTTGGAACAGGCATACGAAGGCATAGAGATACAGGAACTGTATCAAATCGAATCCAATCGCTTGACACGGCGGCTACGTCGTCACGGCATTTCATCAAATGAGGCACTGGGGACAGCAGTCGGCAAGTATATTCAGCTGTTTCACACAGTATTGCAGTCCTATTTTCAGGGATTGCAGCAAGGCGTACCAGCCGCAATCCTGCGTCATGCGCTGGAAAAAGCAGTATGTCGCTCTGCATGAAAAGCTGCTCCCAAAGCCATAGAAAAAACAAACAAAACGAATGGGAAACAACAATGAAAATAGGAGGGAGTTCTCATGAACACACAGAAATTGACACAAAAGTCTTTAGAGGCGATCCAGTCCGCAAATGGTCTGGCAATTGAGAACCAAAACCAGCAGATCGAACAGGTACACCTGCTTAGCGCACTTCTAGGGCAGGAGGGCGGTTTGATTCCGCAGCTGTTCGAGAAGATAGGTGTATCCGTCGATAACGTTCAGATACAGCTGAAAAATGCGATCGACAATCTCCCGGCAGTTACCGGAAGTGGACGCAAAGCAGATGAAGTATACGTTTCCCAGGATGTTGACCGTGGATTGCGGGAGGCAGAAAAAAGAGGCTACTCACATGAAAGACGACTTTGTATCAGTGGAACATCTGATGCTTGGCTTGTTCGACGCAATGGGAAACGATTTGAAAAAGGTTTTACAGCCGTTTTCTGTCAAAAGAGGCATTCCTGGAAGTCCTGATGAAAATTCGTGGCAATCAGCGTGTTACCGATCAGAATCCGGAAGAGACCTATGACGTTCTGAACAAATACGGACAAGATCTGGTAGAGCGGGCTCGTGCCGGCAAACTGGATCCGGTAATCGGACGAGACAATGAAATCCGAAATGTGATTCGTATTCTTTCCAGAAAGACAAAAAATAACCCTGTTTTAATCGGTGAACCTGGTGTAGGTAAAACCGCTATTGCAGAAGGGCTGGCACTGCGTATCGTTCGTGGTGATGTCCCGGATAATCTGAAAGACCGAAAAATCTTTTCTCTGGATCTGGGCGCATTGATCGCCGGCGCAAAATACCGTGGCGAATTCGAAGAGCGCTTGAAAGCTGTCTTGAACGAAGTCAAAAAGAGTGAAGGCGGCATCATCCTGTTCATTGATGAGCTGCACACCATTGTCGGCGCAGGTAAATCTGACGGTGCAATGGATGCCGGCAACCTTCTGAAACCGATGCTGGCACGTGGTGAACTGCACTGCATCGGTGCAACCACGCTGAACGAGTATCGGCAGTATATTGAAAAGGACGCTGCCCTGGAACGTCGGTTCCAGCCCGTCCTGGTTGATGAGCCGACTGTAGAAGATACCATTTCGATACTTCGTGGCTTAAAAAGAACGCTACGAGGTATTCCATGGCGTAAAGATCCAGGATCAGGCATTGATTGCAGCTGCGACCTTGTCGAATCGGTATATCACAGACCGTTTCCTGCCGGATAAGGCAATCGACCTGGTAGATGAGGCTTGTGCAATGATCCGTACAGAAATGGATTCTATGCCCACTGAGTTGGATGAGATTCGCAGAAAGATCATGCAGCATGAAATTGAAGAGGCAGCATTAAAGAAAGAGGATGACAAACTCTCCCAGGCGCATTTGAAAGATGTACAGCAGGAACTGTCTCAGATGCGTGACCAGTTCAACGAAATGAAAGCCAAATGGGAAAATGAAAAGATGCGATTTCCAAAGTACAGAAACTGCGGGAAGAGCTGGAACAAGTCAATGCACAGATCGAACGTGCAGAACGTGACTATGATCTGAACAAAGCTGCTGAATTGAAATACGGTCGTCTGCCGCAGCTGAAAAAGCAGCTGGAAGAAGAGGAGACCATTGCAGAAAAACAAAAGGAAAACAAGAACTCTGCTCCGGGATAAAGTCACAGAAGAAGAGATTGCCCGTATCGTCGGCAGATGGACCGGTATTCCGGTTACAAAGCTGATGGAAGGCGAACGTGAAAAGCTCCTGCACATGGACGAAGTCCTTCACAAACGTGTCATCGGTCAAGATGAGGCAGTCGAAAAAGTCAGTGAGGCAATCCTGCGGTCCCGTGCCGGAATCCAGGACCCGAACCGTCCGCTGGGTTCGTTCCTGTTCCTCGGTCCGACCGGTGTCGGCAAAACAGAACTGGCAAAAGCACTTGCAGAGGCGCTGTTCGACGATGAGAACAATATTGTTCGTATCGACATGAGCGAATACATGGAGAAATTCACCGTGTCACGTCTGGTCGGAGCTCCTCCCGGATATGTAGGCTACGAAGAAGGCGGTCAGCTGACCGAGGCAGTTCGCCGGAAGCCCTATTCCGTTGTCCTCTTGGACGAAGTGGAAAAAGCACATCCGGATGTCTTTAACATCCTGCTGCAAGTACTGGATGACGGCAGAATCACCGATTCGCAGGGCAGAACGGTTGACTTCAAAAAACACCATTATTATCTTGACTTCAAACCTTGGCTCTCCGATTATTCTGGACGGCATGGATGCAAACGGAAATATTTCTGAAGATGCCAGAAAAGAAGTGGACGCACTGCTGAAACAGCAATTCAGGCCGGAGTTCCTCAACCGTTTGGATGAAATCGTATTCTACAAGCCATTAAATCAGAAGGAGATCTTCAGTATTGTAGATCTGCTTTTGAAAAAGCTGCGGAAACGTCTGGAAGACAAGCAGCTGGAACTGCACGTAACACAAGCTGCAAAAGAATATATCGTTGCACAGGGTTATGACGTCAACTACGGCGCACGTCCGCTGAAACGACTGATTCAGTCTAAAAATCGAGACCCTAGTCGCAAAGAAAATCATCGCAGATGATCCTGCACCCGGCACTGTAATCGAAATTGATTATGACGGAAAACAGATGATCTGCAAATAAACCAAACGGGAGAATGCAATATATCTCCTTCCATAAAAAGGTCCGTCAGACCGGTACAATGTACTTGGTCTGACGGACCTTTTCGTGTATCTATCTTTATGTAAACGCCCATGCTAAGACTGTGCTGGGATGCTCTGTACGTCCTCCGGCAGCAACGTCAGCAGAGTTTCATCAGAAAGCGGCTCCGGCAGCTTTGCCAGCCGGTCGGCTTGATTGGTCAGTGCAAATTCAAAGAAGTTCCGCACATCTCTGGCGTTTGCGAACCCTTTTCCCGCCTCCGAACACCTTTTCGAAAGTACTCCTGAACATAATGGTAGGTTTCCGGCAGCATTTTCAAACAATAATCGTCACAAATATTGGAGAAAATCAACATCAGCTCTTCCGGTTTGTAATCTGCAAAAAGATGATCTGCCGGAAACGGGAACGCAGCCCTGATTGGTGTCCAGAAACTGTTCCATTTCTTCCGGATATCCAGCAACGATCACAATTAAATCATCTCGATGATCTTCCATTTCTTTCAGCAGCGTATTCACAGCCTCTGTGCCGAAGTCATTGCTCCCACCAGAACTGGTAAGCGTATACGCCTCATCAATGAACAACACACCGCCCATTGCTTTTCAATTACCTTTTTTCGTTTTGATCGCCGTCTGTCCCCATAGCCGCTGACCAAAGTTGCACGGTCTGCCTCTACCAAATGTCCTTTTTCAGCACACCGAGACGGGCATAGATCTTTGCCAACAGCCGGGCAACTGTGGTTTTTCCTGTTCCAGGGTTTCCGGAAAAGACCATATGCAGTGAAGTCTGGGGCAGGGGAAGCCCCTCGTTCCTGCGGTGCAGCTGTGCCAAAAGCTCCTCCAGCGTTTCTGTCGGCGCCTCTGTAACTTCTGCCCCAGAGACAACGCTTTCTTTCTGCTGCGGCACAGACGGCATATCCTGCCCGAAATTTCTGGGAACTTCCGCAGGGACATCCAGTTCTGCACGATGCGCACTGCAAATCGCTGCACTCCGATAGCGTGAAAGCTGCTGCATCATTGAATTTTGAACGATCTGCTGCTGCGGTTCGATTTTTCCTGCAGTGTCCAAAGAAAACTGTTTTCCCATCTGAGCCACCGTATTCATCCACAAGAGGGATACACTTCCATTCGTCCCGTTTCCTTGCAGATCAACACGCACCAACGCCGCTAACACAGCAAGCAAGGCATCTGCTGCACCGGAAAAGGAGATGGAAAACTGCTGCAAAAAGCGTTCCATAGCTGCTGTTGTTACAGACTGTCCCAGGCAGACATTGATAAACTCTGTTTCCGTATCCGTAATCACACGATCCTGATTTGCCAGGAAAAGCAGATATTTCATTGCAGCGAAATTCGCATACTGTGTAAAAGGCATTCTGCTGCCCGTAATTTGAACCCCTTTGCGATTCGTATGTAGAAAAAAGCGTACGCAAATACGCAAGAGCATCCTGTAAGTCGTTATGCTGCATAAGCAATTTCCTTTCTATTTTTGCAACCGTTACGCATTAAATAACAAAACAGCCTATATATTTTCTTGATTTTCCGATGTGTTCTCATGAAGTTTATGCTTGCGTTCTGCACGCTTGTCCACTTTTCGCTTGATAAAGATCCCGGCAACCGCAAGAACAACAATAATTGCCGCAAGCACAATTGCAAGGGTGAAATTTCCTTCCCAGAGGCTTTTCCCCATAAAAACAGTCAGCACGGTAGCAGGTGTTCTGCCCAGCGTAGTCAAAATAAACAGATAGAGTGGTTTGATTCTGGGATTAAAAAAGAGACCAGATAGGTGAGGGCATCCTTTGGCAGCCCCGGAAGTAAAAACACAAGAAAAATCAAAAGTTCTGTCCGCTTACCCTCCAGAAGAAAATCGAATTTCTTGAAGTGACTTTCCGGTACAAAACGGTCTACCAGCGGTCTGCCGATCCATTGCACCAGATAATAAACCAAAACCGTACCCAAAAAGAAACCGGCAAGCGACAGGAACAACCCGCCCCACTGCCCGAAAAGGATTCCTCCGATAATAGGAACAGGGCCGCCGGGAATAACTGCCACCACAACCTGCAGCACCTGCAGCAGGACAAACAGCAGCGGCGCAAATATCCCAAAACTCTGCATTTTTTTTCAATAATGATCTCCTGTCCATGTTCACTGGACAATAAACGGATCAAAGGAATCATAGCAACACTGACAGCAGCAAAAACCAGTACCACTGCAACAAGTGAAATAATTGTTTTCCGAGAAAGCTCTTCTCATTTGTATTCTTCTGCTTTTCGTTTTTCATGTGAAACAGCTCCTTTCACATCGCATCCCTACACACAGCAAAAATGTCAGCGCATATCTTGCCAATACATACAAGTATACCCCTATTTTTCAAAAAAATCAAGCCTTTTTGAAACGTCTTTATGACATTTTTACAAAAGGGCTTGACTTTTCACAGAAAAGCGTGTATAATAAGACGTATCGTATCAAGAACACGCAGTGTGTTTCTTTTGATGCGCCTAACCTCTGGTAGAAAGGAACTTGTTCTATGAAATCAACTCGAGCAAGATGGATTGCCTGTTTGTTGGCTTGTGCGATTGGGGTGTCGCTGACTGCGTGCGGCAAGTCACAGGATGGCAGTTCCAAAGAAAAAAAACAATGACAGCAGTTCTGCAGCGGCTGGTGATAGTTCCAACGAAAAGGCTGAAGATTCTTTGAGTTCGGAAGATCTGGCAAAAATGCAGAAACAAGATATGACGTTTGAATACGCTTTGGATGGAGACGATAGTTCCGAAGGAAATTCAGATGTTCCAGTAAATAAGGGTGTTACATCTCAGAATAGCGGGTCTTCCGGGGAAGACTCTTATGTTGTCGTTACTGATGATTCCGGTCAGCCTGTAAAGGATGACAACGGAAATGTGGTAACAGAAGTTGTGAAGGGCGGAAACAGCAGCAAGAATGAAAGTTCTACTTCCGGCGGAAACACCTCAGGCGGCAGCAGCTATCAGTCTGATATAAAGACATTCCAGGCATACTGGCTGGATATGTCCAACGGAGAAGACGTTGTCTGCAACGGTGACTTCCTGGATGTTACTTTCAAGATCAAAGACAACGCTCCGGACGGCAACTATGCAATCACAAGCGGTGCAAATGATTTTGCAAACTGGGACGCTGAAAGTGTACCGGTCGCATTTGTGGACGGTGACATTGCTGTCGGTTCTGCATCGGAAAAGAGTGCAGGCTCTGCTGAATCCGGAACATTCACAATTGCAGCAGGTACTGCGAAAGGAAAGCAGGGAGACGAAGTAACGGTTCGTTTCGATATGTCAGATAACCCTGGCATCGTTGCAATGATTTTCCGTTTCAAGTATGATGCAGGCGCATTGGAAGTTGTTAACGCATCTGTCGGCAGCGACTGCAGCGATTACATTCAGATGGCTGTTTCGTAAGAGTACATTCGAATAAGGAACTATGAAAGGGTAGAGACAGATTTGTCTCTACCCTTTTCGTTTATCCCGTATAACACAAAAAGCACTTGTAAAAATACAAGTGCTTTCAAAATATCTATCTTGAAATTTTACAGTGCGAATGAACCGGAATCCCCGTTGATTACATAATACACCATGTTTTTTCTTCCGGCTTTACGTACAACTTAATATCCTTTGCTGCCGTTTTCTTCTGACTATGCTCTGCTGCCCACGCAACAATTGCACGTTCCGTCAGCACGTCAGTTGTCCACTCCATTCCGCCATACTGCAAACTAACACTGACAGTCTTTCGAACTCGTGTTGCTTTCGGAGCAGCAGCGGTGACTTTTTTTTGTTGTTGCTTCCGTTACCGTTGTTTTGGCGCTTTCAGTTTTCTTCGGTCTTGCCATTGCTCATTCCTCCCGGCATCTTATGCGTTTACAGATTCTTTCAGGTTTTTGCTTGCCTTGAATACCGGAGCCTTAGAAGCCGGAACCTGAACCGGTTCGCCAGTACGAGGATTCTTGCATTCCTTTGCACTGCGCTCACGCACTTCAAAAGTACCAAACTTGGAAATGGTAACCTTATCGCCAGCAACCATTGCTTCACGGATTGCATCAAATACAGCATTTACCAGAGCCTCTGCATCTTTTTTTTGTGCAGTAATTTTCTTCGTACAGCTTTTCGATCAAATCAGTTTTTTGTCATGTCAAATGTTCCTCCAAAATCATAATCTACTACGAATTATATACTATTTTTTTTCATTTGTCAAGAACATCGCAGAAAAATGACGTTTGCACGGAATTTCGACGATTTTCGGCACATTTTTATGGAAAACCACATAAAAAACAAGCAAAAAATCAGAAACGAAATTGAAATCCCATTTTTCTGGCATCCAGAAAAAGCAAGCAAATGCGATTGTTTTCACTTTCTTTTGAATCATATATAAAATTTCATATATTTTATATTTTTCACAGAGGAACGAACACATTTGTGCAAAATGACCACTTTCTCCGCCGTTTCATATTTTATATTTTATTCATGAAATGTATATTGTAAATAAACATTTATCATGTATACTAAAAACATAAGGAATCGTTCCGATAAAACGATTTAATTCGAATACGGACAATGGCGTCCCGTACAGCTCGATTGCTGTGCGAGGCGCTTTTTTGCGTCTCCGGCAATCGTTTCGAAGGTGGAACAATGGCGTTGCCGCCGGAATCGAGATCGGGTTTATTCCCTCGGTGATGAAACATCTTAGAATTGATTGGATATGGAGGACATTAGGATTATGGATTCTGGAAATATTGGCTTTGTGATGCTATGCGCTGCATTTGTATTTTTATGACACCTGGTTTATCGTGTTTCTACGGCGGTCTGGTACGAAGAAAAAAACGCCGTGAACACAATGTTTACTTCTGTAGTAACCATTGCAACCGGCATTGTGATGTGGATGCTGATTGGTTATTCCCTTTCGTTCGGACCGGATCACGGCGGTGTGATCGGTGATTTCAGCTGGTTCGGTCTGGAAGGCGTTTCGCTGACAGAACCATACGTAGAAGGGCAGGGGATTCCTAACATGGTTTTCTGCCTGTTTCAGATGATGTTTGCAGTAATTACCCCGGCGCTGATTACAGGTTCTGTAGCCGGAAGAATGAAATTCAAGTCTCTGTTCGTGTTCCTGGTATTGTGGAGTCTTGTGGTTTACTACCCCATGGCACACATGGTCTGGGCAGACGGCGGTTTCCTGGCAAAGATCGGTTCTGTAGACTTTGCCGGCGGCAATGTGGTACACATCAGTTCTGGTATCACGGCACTGACACTCTGCATTCTGCTTGGAAAGCGATATGACTATAAGCGAGCAAACTATAAGATCCACAACATGCCTATGGTAGCGCTGGGGGGCATTTATCCTGCTGTTTGGCTGGTTCGGATTCAACGCTGGTTCTGCATTGGCAGCAGACGGTTTGGCAGCTCACGCATTCGTCACAACTGCCGTTTCCTCCGCAGCTGCAATGCTGTCCTGGATGTTTTGTGACGTTGTAGTCAACAAAAAGCCTACATTCGTCGGCGCCTGCACTGGTATGGTAGCCGGCTTGGTCGGAATTACACCGGGTGCTGGTTTCGTACCGATCTGGGCAGCGCTTATCATTGGTCTCACAACTTCTCCGATCTGTTTCTTTATGATTTCCTGGGTAAAGGAAAAATTCGGCTATGATGATGCACTGGACGCATTCGGCTGCCACGGCGTCGGCGGTATCTGGGGCGGTATCTGCACCGGTTTATTCTGCAAAGTTTCCATCAATGACATCGGGCAGGGAAATGGTCTGTTCTTCGGCGACACAAAGCTTTTTCTTGATGCAGCTTGCCAGCATTGGCATCACAATCGTTGTTTCCGTCGCAGGAACACTGATTTGCTACGGCATCACTCGTTTGGTAACCGGAAAGATTCGAGTTACAGAACGGGAAGAACGTGTTGGCTTGGACCGCTCGCAGCACGGCGAATCCGCATATCCGTCGTTTAACGGCTTAGACTAAACAAAGGAGAGACAGCTATGATTATTAAAGTTGAGGCAATGATTCGAGAGGAAAAACTGGAAGATGTCCTGGACGCTTTGGCGGCGTTGGATGTGCATGGCATAACTTGTTATCAGGTTATGGGCTGCGGCACCCAGCGTGGTTTCAAGGAATACACCTACGTTCGTGGACACCAGCAGGTAGAGATTCAAATGCTCCCGAAAATCAAGATCGAAGTTCTGGTTTCTTCTGAAGAGTGGGAAAAGAAAACCATTGACGCAATTCAAAAGCGGCATTTACCGGTCATATTGGCGACGGCAAAATCTTTAGCTACGATGTGCGGCAGGCGATGCGCATTCGTACCAAAGAAACGGGCTATGATGCAATTCAGCCGGAATAAAAACTGATAGTAAAAATATGTAATATTGCCTAAGCGTCTGCATGAACAGTAACCGCCAACCACACCCTAACGTTGATTCGGCACTAAAAAGCGATAAAATAGTTCCAAAGGGATTTACCCCGAAAGGAGCTGAGAATATGCCAACGATCAGAGAAGTAAAAACCGAGCTTCGTCACAGGGAGTGGGCAGAGCAGATACAGGAATGCCAAAGCAGCGGTATGACCGTAACAGCGTGGTGCAAGGAAAAGGGGATCAGCCAGCACACATACTACTCACGCCTGAATGTGGTGAGAAAAGAACTGCTGAAACGAGCTGAATTGCCCTTGCAGCAGATCGTACCGCTGAGTGTTTCTCAAAAGCGTCACCTGTACTGCAGCTACCATAAAAACACAATGTATTGCAAGCGGTGCTGAGCCAGAGAAACCAGAACCGGCTGTCCCACAAAAGATGATCGTCCGTAAAGACGGGATCGAGGTCGAAATGCCAGCAGATATATCTGAGGAGTTTCTCCTTACGCTGCTGAGAAGTCTGAAAGAATGCTGAAAGACTTAACTGCTGACAATATCTACATCGTCTGCGGACATACGGATATGCGGAAGTCCATTGACGGGCTGGCAGCACTTGTACAACAGCAGTTTCAGCTCGACCTGTTCAACAAACAGTGCGTTTCTGTTCTGTGGTCGTCGCAGAGATCGTATGAAGGTGCTTCTATGGGAAGATGACGGCTTTCTGCTGCTGTATAAACGTCTTGAAGACGGGAAATTTTCCTGGCCGCGCAATGAACAGGAGGTCAGGAATATTACCCGTGAACAATTCATCTGGCTCACGCAGGGACTGTCGATCGACCAACCAAAGGCAATCAAAAAGTAGCCGGCGGTGTGGATATATGCTGACTTTCCCACGATGAAAATATACAGTAATGTGGACAATATTTCTATGCTTCAATGGCACTCTTTTTTTCTTGAAAGATCGGGCAGATCATGGTATAATCAGAGTATCATGAACCGTCCGGAATTTCAGGGAAAGGAGTGCTTTTGCTATGACATACGAAGAACTGAAAGCAGCATATGAAGCCGCTGTGCAGAAGTGCTCTGAGCTTGAAAAAAGAAAATGATGAGCTGAAAAAATCGAACGAGGATCAGGCTCTGCACATTGAACATCTGGAAGAGCAGATACTCAAACGGAACAAGATGCTCTTCGGACAGAAAAGCGAGAAATCGAAATTCATCTGCGATGGGCAGATGGATCTGGACAGTAATGTGTTCAACGAAGCGGAAGAATTGTCAAATCTTTCTGCCGCTGAGCCTACCGAGGATTCCATCACAAAAAATCAAAGAAAACCGGAAAGCATCGGGGAAGAAATGAACTGCGCGGTGATCTTGAAACGAAAGAGATCGTGCATACGCTCCCCCCGAAGATCAGAGAAAATGTGCGGTCTGCGGCAGTAAGCTCGTGCCGTTTTCAAAAGAATACATCACCACACGGCTCTGCATTATCCCTGCGAAGATCTTTAAGATCACATACTTTCGTGAGGTCTACAAATGTGAACACTGCGATAAGTACGGAGATAAGGCGAATATTGTGAAGGCTCCGAATCTGACTCCTGCGCCTGTCATTCCGAGAGGTCTGCCGGAAGCAGAGCTGATCGCATATATCGCTGAGGCGAAATATCTGCTTGGCGAACCGCTTTACCGTATGGAACAGCACTTCAAGATGCAGGGCATCTACCTGAACCGCACATCGCTTGCAAACTGGATCATCAAAGCTTCAGAATGGCTGAAGTCTGTTGTAGCACACTTCTGGAAATACGCCTATCTTGAGCCTGTTCTGAACGCTGATGAGACTACGCTGCGTGTCCTGAAAATACAGGGAAAGCCGTGAAAAAGCTGGGACAGATGTGGGTGGTCTGCACAGGAGCATCAGCGAAGCTCCTGATCGCGATCTATACCTATCGGGACAACCGTTCAAAAGTGACTGCGGAGGAACTTCTCGGCAGTTATGACGGTATCGTGCAGACCGATGGGCTGGGGTCTTATGGTTCGGGAGAATATCTGCACGCAGGCTACTGGTCGCACGCTCGCCGCAAGTTTGTGGACAGCATACCTGAAAATGATAAAAACAGCAAAGCGGCAAAAGCTGTCGAGATCATCGACAGAGCATTTGCCTTGGAGCGTGAAGCAAGAAAAGCAAACGTCCCGCCGGAAAAGATATTGGAGATGCGGCAGAAAGAGGTAAGACCGATCATAGAAGAATTCTACAACTTCATCGGAACACTCAGACCGAGTAAAGGTTCACACCTTGGCGCGGCGGTCACCTATGCCCTGAATCAGAAAGACAAGCTCCTTCTGTTTTTAGATCATCCCGAAGTGGAAATGACAAATAATCTTGCAGAACGCACCGTTAAGACTTTTTGTGATCGACCGTAAGAATTTTCTCTTTTCTGCGACGGATAAGGGTGCAGATGCGAGCGCTCTCTTCATGAGCGTGATCGAAACAGCCAAGCGAAACGGTCTGAATGTTTTTGGCTATCTCTCGTATCTGATGCTGGTTCTTCCTTCGTGGGGCAAAACGCCCTCAGACGAACAGCTTGACAGCATCATGCCGTGGAGTGCTGCGCTGCCTGAAACTTGTCATAGAACGTATCATCAGATCGTTGAAAACGAGGCTGTTGTTGAGTAACAGCTTCTCATTCACAGTGTTTCATAGTAACTGGCAGTATTTCACGCACAGTAATTCACAGCAGTTCACAGTAATTCATTGTGATGAACACGATAATGCCTCGACCTGGCGGTACATCTCTAAAATTGCTTTCGAGGCAACAGAAAAATAATCCGGACAGTTGGCATAAGCTTTTTCGCCGTTTCAGCTGTATAAAATTTCAGATCTGGGAGATAGATATCGACCAAACCATCCAGCATATGCAAGATCTCAAGCGATTCATAGCCGCCGCAATTCCAGACAACTGGGATATGCATCTTTGGCTTTGTAAGCTCTAAAGCTTGTACAATCCAAGGCGTAAAGTGACTGCCAGTGACCAGATTGATGTTGTTCGCATTCTGTTCCTGTAATCTCAAAAAGGCATCTGCAAGCTGACCAACTGTAAGCACTTTCCCCACTGCACACCTGCTGATTTCTTGATTTTGGCAGAAAACACAACCCAAAAAGCACATCCGGCAAAAAGACCGCTCCCGAGCCATCTTTGCCGGAAATACACGGTTCTTCCCAGTAATGTAGCGCCGCTCTTGCAATGCGAATTTCTGTTCCGCAATGACAGGCACCCACACCGTTGGTTCTGTCTGCACTGCACTGTCTCGGACAAAGTGTGCAGTGTGCCGCATCAAAACTCATGATAAGCGTCCCTCAAAATCCGCATATCCAAAAATGTTTCACCAATTCAATTTTTCCGTTCTGATAGAGCGCAATATCCGGCAGGGGACGCCGTTGAACGTATTATTTTTTACCATAGAGTATATCGCCATATCACAGAACACCAGCTTGTCACCCGGCTGTAAGCGATGGTCAAATGAATAATCGCCGATCACATCCCCGGCAAGGCAAGTGTTTCCTGCCAGACGATAGGTATGCACCTTTTCTTCCGGCTTGCCGCTGTAAAGAATATGCGGACGATACGGCATTTCCAATACATCCGGCATATGGCAGGCAGCAGAGGCATCCAGAATTGCAATGTCCATACCATTATGCACAATATCAAGAACTGTTGCCACCAGATAGCCTGCATTCAGTGCCACAGCCTCTCCCGGCTCCAGGTATACCTGTACGCCATAGGCATCCCGTACACGCTCAACACACCGCACTAGACGCTCTACATCGTAATCTGGACGAGTAATATGATGACCGCCACCAAAGTTTACCCACTTGCAGCGTTTCAGCCACTTATCAAATTTCGGCAGCATCTGATCCAGTGTAAGCTCCAGCACATCGGAATTCTGTTCGCACATCGTGTGAAAATGAATGCCGTCCAGCCCGTCAAAACCTTCCTCTTCCATTTGTTCCAGCGGTACACCCATGCGGGAACCGGAAATGCAGGGGTTGTATAGATCAGTTTCTACTTCTGCATAGCCGGGATTGATGCGAATGCCGCAGGAAATATTCCGGGTTGCATCTTGCACCTGCTGCCGGTATTTTTTCCATTGTCCAAACGAGTTGAATACAATATGGTCGCAGAGTTCCAGCAGCTGTGTGAAATCTTCCTGCGTGTAGGCAGGGGAGAACACATGTACTTCTTTCCCGAAGTGCTCTCGTCCCAGTTTTGCCTCGAATAATCCGCTGGCAGTCGTTCCGGCGAGATCGTCCCGAATCAGCGGGTAGGCGGAGAACATCGAGAACGCCTTTTTGTGCCAGCAGGATTTTGCAGCCGGTTCGCTGCTGGATTTGTTTCAGCAACGCGGTGTTCTTTTGCAGCAGCCGTGCATCAGTGAGATAGCAAGGCGTATGCAGATCATCAATGGGAATGTCAAATAAAGATTCAAAGTCCATTTTCAAAATTCCTTTCTTGAAAAAGAAGCGTTCTGCTTGATGCGGAACGCTTCTTCTAATTTGAGGGATTTATATCAGAGTATGTTCACATAAAAAAAATGAAATACACGTCTTAAATCAGGCTTTATGTGGTATTGCCTTTATTTTGGATCGGGGAAATACCGCAGGGGCAGCATTTCTTCCGTGTACAGGAATCGCTAAGAAGTTCTACCAACTTCGTTTCGGAAAACTCCGAATGATTCTGAAAGATTCTGGAATACACTTCCTGTACATCACTTTCCACGTCATCAGACTGAAAGCAGTCCAGATAGTCTACAACAGTGCAATGTACAGTGTCGCCGTACATATTTCTACGCTTGTTGTCCATTGTTTGCTTTTACATAGATTTCCGCCTTTTGATAAGCTTCATCAAAAGAGCCGGCATCTACTTGCAAGATAGATTCCTCGTAGAAAATCTGTTCCTTTACAGTGTATTTCAGAAGTAATTTTACATGGTACATTGTTGTATTCCGTTATGATTTTAATCCACCAGTACCGGATCAAAATTCTCAGTCCACGGCAGCCCCCACTTGTTCAGTGCATCCATAAACGGATCGGGATCGAATTCTTCCACAGTATAAACGCCCGGTTTTTTCCACTTGCCTGTCATTACCATCATTGCTCCTATCATAGCAGGAACGCCGGTCGTGTAGCTGATAGCCTGCGAGCCGACCTCCTTGTAGCATTCCTGATGATCGCAGACGTTGTAAACATAGTAGTTCACCGGCTTGCCATCCTTGACACCCTGGAAAATGCAGCCGATATTCGTCTTGCCCACCGTGCGCGGCCCGAGCGAAGCCGGATCCGGCAGAACTGCCTTGAGGAACTGCAGGGGAACGATTTCCTTGCCCTCGAACATAATCGGTTCAATCGAAGTCATTCCTACATTTTCCAGACACTTCAAGTGTGTCAGATAGCTCTGTCCGAATGTCATAAAGAAACGAATCCGCTTGATGCCCTTGATATTCAACGCCAGAGATTCCAGTTCTTCGTGGTGCAACAGATACATATCCTTTTCGCCGACCTGGTCGAAGTTATACTCCCGCTTGATTTCCATAGGCTCGGTTTCCACCCATTCGCCGTTTTCGATGTAGCTGCCTTTTGCGGAAACTTCCCGAATGTTGATTTCCGGATTGAAGTTGGTGGCAAACGGATAGCCGTGGTCACCACCGTTGCAGTCCAGAATATCAATGTAGTGTATTTCGTCGAAGTAGTGCTTCTGGGCATAGGCACAGAATACGCCAGTTACACCGGGATCAAAACCGCTGCCCAAGAGAGCCGTGATACCAGCCTTCTCAAAGCGTTCCCGATAAGCCCACTGCCACTTGTACTCAAACTTTGCAGTATCTTCCGGTTCGTAATTCGCAGTGTCCACATAGTCCGTTTTGGTTGCAAGGCAAGCGTCCATAATAGTCAGATCCTGATAGGGAAGTGCCACATTGATCACAATGTCCGGCTTTTCTTGCTCGATCAGAGCGATCAGCTGGTCTACATCATTGGCATCCACCTGTGCCGTGGTGATCTTGGTAGCCGTCTTGTCTTGCAGCTCTTCCTTGAACTTGTCACACTTGGACTTGGTACGGCTGGCAATGCAGATCTCCGTAAATACTTCGCTGTTCTGGCAGCACTTGTGAATCACAACACCTGCAACGCCGCCGGCACCGATAATTAACGCTTTTCCCATGTTCATATACCTCCAAAAATTCAAAATTAGCTATAATTGATTAGCGCAATCCCAGTTGTAAATGACATCACTGAAATTGCAGTTTTTTAATTTTTCCCGATTGATGAAGAAGTTCCCAATACCGCAGTCGCCCCACAGCACCCTGTCCTCGCTGTCATGGTAATCACTGTCCAGCTGAAACAGCAGCACATCGTGAGAGTCTCCCTCACCACGAGGATCCCATTGGGTGAACCCAGGATAACCGCCGATCTTATGGCCGCCGCCCCAGTCTTCCCCATCTTCGTCGATAAAATTATCCATATTTTCCAGCAGCTGCTCTGCCTTCTCCGGATAATCCTGCCGCACCAACTTCTTGATACAGTTTTCAAACCGATAGTCACTGGAAGAAATGGTGTCCATATCTGCTGAGAATGCCAGTCCATAGCAGCCCCTCACCGGGAAATAATCCTCCTCATCTGAGGACACATCCTGCATTTTTCTCGCAGACCTCTTTTTCTGTGACTGTCCGGTCTGGCTCCTTGTAGTAAAGCACCCGAAAGGTGTCCTGCAAGGTGATGTCAGTGAAGTTCAGTCCGCTGGCATTGTCATTCAGAATCCAGAATTGCAGCAGCCCCTGACGTGGAAAATCTTCCAGCGTGATCTCTGCACAGTTGATCTGCGCCAGCAGCCGTAGCTGTGTACCCTCACTGTCCTCCGGAATTTTTGCATCACGGGGGACATAGCCGACACCGCCGACCTTGCTGTCGAACAGACCTGGCTTGGTGTCCGTCAGTTCCAACTTCATGCAGGGGATAGCCGTCTTTTGCAGAATCTTATCACGGATTTTTCTTTTACCGCATTCGCAGCAGAATCCGTTTTTTCACATGATTCGACCTTTTCCGGCACACTGTCTTTTCGCTTAAATAAATCCAATAATCCCATGCCCACTCCTTTATCTTTTGTCACGCTCAGATTCCCGCAGAGCATCACGAACATTATTCGGAATAGCAAAACAGCCCTGATGCAAAATCGTGTTGTAATACCTGGTTTTGATGCCCAGCCCATTCCACCAGTCTGCCTGCAGATCCCGTACCGGGTCGTACTTTTTTGGACGCAAATCCAAAGAGCCAATGCCCGGAGGGATAGGTGGGGATATGTGCCTGGTAAACCAGTGCAATGGGGAAGAATCCCTTGATGCGGCTGTGTGCCCGCTTCATGGCATTGGAATAGGACGTGTAGAATGTGCTTTCATGCTGGTTGACCAGTATGCCGTCCTCGGTCAACGCCTTGTAGCAGTTGCCGTAGAATTCCTTGGTAAACAGACCTTCACCCACGCCGAACGGATCGGTAGAATCCACAATAATCAGGTCGTATTCGTTTTCCACCTTGCGGACAAACCGCAGGCCGTCCTGATAGTAAATATGTACCCGCGGATCGTCCAGACTGCATGCTGTAAACGGCAGATACTCTTTCGCCAGATGCACTACCAGTTCGTCGATCTCCACCATGTCGATCTGTTCAATGGAGGGGTAGCGGCAGAGTTCCCGTACCGTGCCGCCGTCGCCGGCACCGATCACCAGAACCTTTTTGATGCTCGGGTTGGTCGCGATGGGAATATGGGTAATCATTTCGTGGTAAATGTACTCGTCTTTTCGGTTACCATCAGCAGACCGTCCAGCGTCATAATGCGTCCGAACTCCACGGAATCAAACACGTCAATTCGTTGGAATTCGCTCTGCACACTGGCAAGCTGCCTGTCAATGCGAATGGAGAGCCGGACGTTATCCGTGTGATTTTCGGTATACCAGATGTCCATATCAAAACTCCTTTCACTTTGCCTTTTCCATTAGGATTCCTTGACCAGTTTTCCTGTCATATGCTCCGGTGTCAGGGCAAGGCATAGCACCTTCGGACAGGAATGCTGCAATTCATGTTCCAGATACGCCTTGTCGTCAGTAAACTTCTGGCAGAGGTGCGTGCAGATTTCCAGTTCCTTTTCTGCATCTGTCACCGGCTGAATCCTGCCGAACACTACAACACTTTTGATATGCAGTGGCCACTGACCGTCCTCCCGATAGCCCTCGTCATGGACACAGTAGGAAACCTTGTCGCATTGGGAAATGGCATCGATCTTGTGACCTGTTTTCGCTCCGTGGAAATACAGCTTGCCGTCTGCCTCGCAGTACCAGTGGTTCATGGGAATGCCGTAAGGATACCCGTCATCGCCCAGTACAGATAAGATGCCTCTCGGCTCGTTTTTCAGAATTGCAATGCAGTCCTCGTCAGAAAGCTGCTGTTTCCATCTTCGCATCGGTCGAAACATTTTTATGCCTCCTTTTTCATAGAAACGTTTTATTCAACAAGCTGAGATTTCGCTGTTTCTAAATTCACCTCAGCAGCAATCACAATAATATAAAACATCACGAAAATCGCAGTTCTTCAATTTTTCACTGTTGATAAAGAAATGGCAAATTCCTGCATCGCCCCACATGATTTTTGTGGAATCTCTTCCAAAGTCACTGCACATCTGTAGTAACTGAAAATCATATCTTTTCTGCTGCTCCGGTAAATTTAATTTGAATTTTAAGTCATAAGGACTTTTTTTATGGCTTCACCAGAGATTTCATTGAAATATTTGCAGAAAGTTTCTTCATATTCCGTTGAGTTTTTAGGTGCATCTTCTATCGTGGGAAGAAATGCAACGCCATATTCGCCCTTTAAGGGGAAGAACTCTTTTTCCATATCAGTAAACGCAGAGATCTGCGGCGTTGTTGTGCTGTCAGAAATCGCATCATAATAGATGACTCTGAATCCTCTTTTTATCGCACATTCCCCAGCAATCATCAGCACAAATCCAAAATTGAATCATTCCCTGTTTGGGAAAACAGTCTAACCCTTGAATATCACTGCACTTGATCTGCATTAAAAATCTTAGTGGATTCCCATTACTGTCAACGGGTATGTTTATTTCTTCTTTTTCGGTTTTGAAACTGACAGTTCATCATACATCGCACTAAACAAACCTGTCAAAAACGCCTTATTATCAACCGCATCTACCAACAACATCTGTTTTGCTCCCTCATAGGGTAATTCATACGGAGCTGTCGGCATATAACTAATTGCTGCTTTCACTGGTTTAACAAGCAATCTATCATCATAAATACCGCCTACTATCTTATCACGATAATAAATAATAAACTCTCCCATCATAGCTCGATATGTAATTTCATCTAACTCTTGATGCCACGTTTCCACCTCAAATTCCGATTTACCAAGCCAACATATCCAACAGCCCTACTTCTTCACCACATTCAATCTCGCAATCTCCATATCCTGCGGCCCGGTCAGAGAACAGCCCTTTTCCTTGGCGTACTGGATATAATTCACAATATCCGAAGTGATTCGTTCGCCGGGGGCAAGAATCGGGATTCCCGGCGGATAGCACATGACAAACTCACTGCAAATTTCGCCTATGCTCTGTTCCAGCGGCACAGCCTTTTTGTCCGCATAAAACGCCTGCTGTGGGGGAAGTGCCACGTCCGGCGCCAGGTATTCGCTTTGCAGCATACCGGTCGGGTCACCGCCGTACAGCCGCTTGATTTCCGACAACGCCGATATCAGCCGTTCGATCTCCAACGCCCGGTCTCCGGCAGTGACAATGGCAAGGATATTGCCGATGTCGCCAAACTCAATCTGAATGCCATATTCATCCCGGAGCAGGTCATACACTTCGATGCCTGCCAGACCCGTGTTTCGGGTATGGATCGACAATTTTGTCCGGTCGAAGGCATAAAACGAATCACCGTTGCACAGTTCATCCCCGTAAACATAATAGCCGCCAATACGGTTGATCTCTTCTCGTGCATAATCTACATACTGCACCGCTTTCCGATACATCTCTCTGCCATTCAGCGCCAGATTTCGTCTCGCAATATCCAGGGAAACCATGAGCAGGTAAGAGGCACTCGTTGTTTGCGTCAGATTGATGACCTGCCGCACATAGTCTGCGTTGATACCCTCAGCACAGAGCAGCATGGCACTCTGTGTCAGACTGCCGCCGGTTTTGTGAATGCTGACAGATGCCATATCTGCCCCGGCAGCCATAGCAGAGCAGGGGAGATTTTCGCCAAAGTAAAAAAATGTGTGCCATGCGCTTCATCTGCCAGGAGCAGCATTCCATGTTCATGGGCAAGCTTGGCAATACGGCGAATGTCCGGACAGACACCATAGTAAGTCGGATTATTTACCAATACCGCCTTTGCATCCGGATTTGCCAGAATTGCACGTTCTACTGCCTCTACAGACATTCCCAGCGGAATACCCAGATCCTTATTTTCGCCCGGATCCCATAGACCGGAACCGCACCATTTACAACTAACGCATTGATGGCACTGCGGTGTACATTTCGGGGCATAATCAATTTTTCGCCAGCTTTGCAGACAGACATAATCATTGCCTGGGATGCACCGGTTGCGCCGTTGATAATGAAAAAAGCATTTGCAGCACCAAACGCCTCCGCTGCAAGCTGCTGTGCATCCCGAAGTACAGAAACCGGGTGGCACAAATTGTCCAGATTTTTCATGGAGTTCACATCAATCTGCACGCATCTTTCGCCCAAAAAGTCAGCCAGCTCATGGTTGCCACGACCGCCTTTATGTCCCGGCACATCAAACCGAACCACACGATTCATGAGATGCTCTTTCAACGCATCCATTAAAGGCGCATCCTGCTGCGTCCAATTCATAATGGCACGCCTCCTCAATAGATATTTCTGCCGCTGAATATTTCAATCATTTCCCGGCGCAGACGATTTGTAATATCCAATCGCACCCGTGGATCGAGTTCATAAGCGTCGGTCTTGAAAAGATAGTTTTGCAGTTCCAGTTCCTTAATCAGCATACGAGTGTGGAAAAGGTTTGACTGATACACATTGACATCCTGCGCATCATAGCGAAGAAGAATTTCTTCACTGATAAAAATCCTGGATCGACGTCATTTCCTGCTCCATAAAACACTTTTTACCGGAAACATCTCTCGTAAATCCACGTACCCGATAGTCAATGGTAATAATATCTGAATCAAAGCTGCGGATCAGATAATCCAAGGTATTCAAAGGGGGAGATCTCGCCGCAGGTTGAAACATCAATATCAACCCGAAAAGTGGTGACTTCATTATCTGGATGGCTTTCCGGAAAGGTGTGCACTGTAACATGGCTTTTATCCAGATGTGCATGGATATCCCGCCGAAGAAGAAAGCCGTCTCCCTGGTTACAGGAAGGATCCACACTTTCCGGCGCAACACCGCCCCTCTGCAATCAAAACATTTACAGAGGCTCCCTGCGGCTCATAGTCCTGTCTGGAAATATTCAGCACCGTTGCGCCGATCATCTCTGTGACATCACACAAAATGTTGGTCAGACGCTCCGAATTGTACTGTTCGTCGATGTATTTGATATAGTCTTGTTTTTCACGTTCCGATTTTGCATAACATACATCAAAAATATTAAAGCTCAACGTCTTAGTGAGATTGTTAAATCCATATAAGGTCAGCTTTTTCTCCAACCCTACCATCACAGCCTTTCTGAGGAACTGCATAAAAGGGAACAATTCCTGCTAAAAATAAAAAAGTTGAAGTCGTTTCTGCGGCATTGCCAGACCGCCACAGTTCACGTTCTTACAATCAAAAAATATTGTACCACAATTTGCAGGAAATTGCAATGGGATTTACAAAACTTTTTTCGAATTCCACGCAGAAAAACAACATTTCACAAGGTGCGATACAAGACATGAAACTGTACCGACTGGCAATTGTTGTTTATGTTTTTCCATTTTTTGAATTTTCAAGACTTACCACTTGCAAAAAATACAGCGAAGTATAGTATAATAGAACAAATCGAATGGAACTGCGGCGAATTGTCTGCAAGCCTTCTGGCAGAAAGACACAGCTGATATGTTTGGGAGAGCATAGGAGTTACTGCGATACGTTTCACGATTTGCCGGAACAGCATTAAAACACTATCCGGCACGAAATGCTGATGCAGAAAGGAAGAACAAGAATCATGAACGATACGATGAATGATGCAAAAGATACAACAGAAATCGCTGAAGAAATGGATACACCAACCGTACTGACACTGCCGCTGCTTGCTATGCGTGGCATTGTGCTGTTTCCCGGCATGATTATGCACTTTGACCTTGCAAAGAGAACCTTTTGTCAAGGCACTGAAAGCCGGCATGGAATCGGATCGCCGTGTAGTTCTGGTAACGCAAAAGATCCATTGATAGAAGAGCCGAAACCGGATGACCTTTATACTGTTGGCGTCATCGCTGAAGTTCGCCAGATTCTTCGTGCGCCGGACGGTGTTACACGTGTTCTGGTAGAGGGAAAAGAACGGGTTACAATTACTTCGGCAGTTCTTGAGTCAGATAAAAAAAAAGACAAGTCATTTTATCCTCATGCTGAATTCAAATATGCACCGGAAACGCCGCTGGACATTTCCGACCCGCATGAAACAGCCGCTGTTTCCAGATGTATTAAGGACATTTTTCAGGAATATGCAGACTTGCTCCCTCGAATGCCGAAAGAACTGGCAGCAACTGTATTCTGCGAGCAGGATGACACAAAGATGTTCAACGAGATCGTGTTCAACCTGGCTTTTGACTATGTGGAAAAGCAGCGCCTGCTGGAAGAAAACGATTGGCTGGAACGGCTGAAAATGCTGTATCAGACGCTGGTAGACGAAATGGATATTCTCCGGATGGAGCGAAAGATCCAGGAGAAAACACAGGAAAACCTGGATCGCTCTCAGCGGGAATATTATCTCCGGGAACAGATGCACCAAATTGCCGAACAGCTAGGAGAATCTGAAGATCCGGCGGCGGAAATGGAAACATACACGGATGCCATTGCCGCACTGCCCCTGGATGATGCCAGCCGGAAAAAGCTGGAGAAAGAAGCGGAGCGTCTGTCACGACTGCCGGCTGCATCTCAGGAGGCTTTTGTGATTCGCAGCTATCTGGACACTGTCCTGGCTCTTCCCTGGAACAAATCCAGTCACACAAAGCCGAATCTGAAACGGGCACAGGCGGTTCTGGAACGGGATCACTATGGACTGCAAAAGGTCAAAGAACGAATTCTGGAAAGCATTGCAGTTCGTACACTGCTCCCGGAAGCAACCGGACAAATCCTATGTTTTTGTAGGACCTCCCGGTGTCGGGAAAAACTTCTATCGGACGTTCTATTGCAAAGGCACTGGGTCGTCACTATGAGCGTGTTTCTCTGGGCGGTGTCCGGGATGAATCCGATATCCGAGGACACCGCAAGACATATGTAGGCGCTATGCCAGGGCGGATCATGGATGCGATGACAAGAGCCGGCACAAACAATCCCATGATTCTTCTGGATGAAGTGGACAAGATGAGCAACGATTTCCGAGGAGACCCGTCTGCTGCATTACTGGAAGTCCTGGACAGCGAACAGAACAAAGCATTTCGTGACCACTACATTGAAGTGCCGTTTGATCTCAGTAAGGTGTTATTTGTTGCAACTGCAAACTCACTGGATCCGATTCCTGCGCCTCTGCTGGATCGTATGGAAATCATCGAACTGGGCAGTTATACCCGTGAAGAAAAATTTCATATTGCCAAAGAGCATCTTGTCAAAAAGCAACTGAAAAGCATGGACTGAAAGGAACGCAATGCCGTATCCCAGACGAAGTTCTGTATGCGATTATTGACGGATACACAAGAGAAGCCGGTGTCCGTGAATTGGAGCGAACTATCGGTACGCTGTGCCGCAAGGCGGCGAAAAAAATTGTTGACGGTGACTGCAAAAAGTTACTTTCACAGCAGAGACACTGAAAGACTATCTGGGCATTCAAAAGTTCCGTCCGGACGAACAAATTCACGAGGACACAGTCGGCGTTGTCAACGGACTTGCATGGACATCCGTCGGTGGCGTCTTGATGCCCATGGAAGTACTGGTAATGCCGGGAAAGGGCGCAGTGGAATACACCGGGTCGCTTGGCGATGTGATGCGGGAAAGTGCAAAAATTGCTGTCAGCTATACCAGAAGTGTGGCAAAGAAATATGATATTCCGGAAGATTTCTATACCAAATGCGATCTGCACATCCATGCACCGGAAGGTGCGGTTCCGAAAGATGGTCCGTCTGCCGGTGTCACAATGACCACTGCGTTGATTTCAGCGCTTTCCGGCCGTCCTGTGCGGGGAGATGTTGCAATGACAGGCGAAATCACGCTGCACGGAAAGGTATTGCCGATCGGCGGATTGCGTGAAAAATCCATGGCGGCTTATAAAGCTGGCATTCGAACTGTAATCATTCCGGAAGACAACATACCCGATCTGGAAGAGATAGATGAAACGGTACGCAGCAGCGTCCATTTCATTCCGGCAAAAACGCTGGATACAGTGCTGCAAAATGCGTTAGTCCCCACAGCGAAAAATGTACCCGAGACAGCGGCAACAGAAATGTGTCATGTGTAAACATAGAAGGAGAAAGTATGCAGTTTCAGAATGCTGAATTTATAGCGTCCTATGGAACATTTTCACAGATTCCTCCATGTGATTCTGTAGAAATTGCTTTTTGCAGGCCGCTCCAACGTGGGAAAGTCCACGCTGATTAACAAGATTTTTCAACGAAAGTCGCTGGCAAGAGTCAGCGCAGTGCCGGGCAAGACCGCAACGATCAATTTCTACCGGCTGCGCCCGCTGACCATCGTGGACCTTCCGGGATACGGTTATGCAAAGGTTGCAAAGTCTGAAAAAGCAAGATGGTCTGGTTTGATTTCCGGATATCTCGGCGCAGATCGTGATTTAAGGCTCATTCTGCTGCTGATTGATATGCGTCATGCACCCTCGAAGGATGACATTCAGATGATTGATTTCCTCGTGGAATCAGAACTTCCTTTTTTGATCGTGCTGACAAAAGCCGACAAGCTGAATAAGACAGAACGTGCCAAACGGATGCAGGCATTTGAGACAGAAATCCCGTATTTTTCCCAGATTCACGTGATTCCGTTCTCTGCAATCACCAGAGAAGGCGTCAGCGAAGTCCAGGCAGTGCTGGAGGAAATTGCATCCGAAACAGAAGAGACAGAATGACTTTATTTCTGTGCTTGAACTGAAAACGATTTTCAAGCAGGCGACAGAAACTAAAATCATAATGCAATGCAGAAAGGAAGTATAAAAATGTTTGTATCTGACAATCTTGATGTCAACAAAGCAGGAAATCTGACAATTGGCGGTGTAGACACTGTTGCACTGGCAAAGAAGTACGGCACACCGCTGTATGTCATGGATGAAGATATGATTCGCCGTGACTGCAAGATTTTCCAGAAAAGTATTGACACATACTATGACGGACAGGGAATGGTCTGCTATGCCAGCAAAGCTTTTTCCTGCAAAGAAATCTATCGTGTCATGCAGTCGGAAAATATGGGAATCGACGTTGTTTCCGGAGGTGAACTGTACACCGCTGTACAGGCAGGATTTGATGTGAAAAAGCTTGTTTTCACGGAAACAACAAAACCACAGAAGAACTGAACATGGCGCTGGATTATGGCGTTGGAAGAATCGTTGTGGACAATATCTACGAGATGGAACAGCTGAACCATCTGGCAGAACAGAAAAATCTGACAGCGCCCATCCTGCTCCGTATCAAGCCGGGTGTAGATGCGCATACACACAACTTTATTCGCACCGGACAGATCGACAGCAAGTTTGGTTTTGCATTAGAGACCGGAGAGGCTTATGATGCTATAAAAAAAGCAATTTCTTATCCGCATCTGAAACTGCGTGGTCTGCACTGCCATATTGGATCGCAGATCCTGGACACACAGGGATTCACCGCAGCGGCAGAAGTTATGATGGAATTCATTGAAAAGCTGAAAAAAGAATTGGGTTATGAGGCAGAAGATCTGAACCTTGGCGGCGGCTTCGGTATCCGCTATACAAAGGCAGATGATCCGCTGCCGTATGATGCTTACATGGAGGCAGTTGCAAAGGTAATCAACGGATTCTGTGCGTCCCATGATGTAAAGAGACCGTTTATCTTGATTGAACCGGGTCGTTCCATTGCAGCACCGGCAGGTATTACGCGCTGTACACCGTAGGCGGCATCAAGGAAATCCCGAATATCCGTACCTATGTTTCCATTGACGGTGGTATGTGATGCACTGGTTGCAAACAAAGCAGAGCAGCCTAAGACGGAAAAGGTCACCATTGCCGGCAAATGCTGTGAAAGCGGCGACCTTATCGGTGAAAATATGGAGATCCAGAAGTGCGAAGTCGGTGATATTATCGCTGTATGCGCTACGGGTGCTTATAATTACTCTATGGCGTCCAACTACAATCGTCTGCAAAAAGCCTGCTGTTGTCTTTGTCAAAGGCGGAGAAGACAGACTGGCAGTCAAGAGAGAATCTCTGGATGATCTGCTGAGAAACGATATCTGAGTATTCTGATTTACACAGTCATTTTTACAACAACCGTCCTTGTCTTGGCAAGGACGGTTGTTGTTATAGAAAAAATCAGCTTTTTCATTTACAGCTTGCAATCCAAAAAAAATATATGCTATAATAGGTATATTGCAAGGCGGTTTTCCGCTGAAATACAAGGAGGAACAAAAATGCCACATATTACGATCAAAATGCTGAAAGGCAGAACAGACGAACAGAAAAAACAGGCAGCAGACAAAGTTGCAGCTGCACTGGTAGATGCAATCGGCTGCAATCCGGAACATATTTCCGTTGCTGTCGAGGATTTTACTCCGGTAGAATGGCAGGATGAATTCCGCAAAGGAAGTCACCGAAAGCAGCCATATCTATAAGGAACCGCACTACGATCCGAAGGACGTACTGTAATGGGGTTGATTTTAGCTTCCGCATCGCCACGGCGGCAGGAACTCCTACGGCTGATTACGAATGACTTTACAGTTTTTCCGGCAGCTGTAGATGAGTCTCTGCCGCCTGCGTTGTCTGTCGATAATGCCGCACAATATCTCGCCAGAAAAAAAGCAGCAGCGGTTTCTTCTGCTTTTCCGGATGACATTGTCCTTGGCTCTGATACTACGGTTATCATAGATCATACCATTCTTGAAAACCCGGGACGCCGGAACGGGCAGAAGAAATGATGCGGCGGTTATCCGGGAAAACGCACACAGTAATTACTGGAGTGGCGCTTGCCAAAGGAAAAAAGAAATGCTTTCGTTCCAAACCAGTACAGATGTGACATTTTATCCTTTGACAGAAAAGCAAATACAGGACTATATCGCTACAAATGAACCAATGGATAAAGCAGGCGGCTATGGCATACAAGGCTATGGCGCACTCCTGGTGCAAAAAAATCTGCGGTGATTTCTACAGTGTTGTCGGACTTCCTATTGCAGAAACCGCTCGGGCATTGGAAAAATTCCAAAAACAATAAATCCAGCTGCGAACAGAAATAACAGAAAGCAGAAAAAATCGGAAAAGGAACAACCATGAACAAAAAAGAACTCTCTGAGATACGAAAAAACTTTTCTGAAACCAGTGATCTTTTCGTATTGAATCAAGTGGCAACTGCATTTGTAGACAGCGAAAAAAAACATTCGCTGTCAAACAAGCCGAGCCTATCACAATATCCCTTCTGAAGAAAGCGACTGCCTCATGGCCACACTGAAGCGTGTCCTCGCCGGAACGCTGGGAAAGGGGCTTTTGGAGTATGAATTTCCAAAAAGAGGCATATGAGGAAGGCGGCAGTCAGTCCATTCTCTATGAGGCACTGAACACCAAACTGGAAGAAGAAAATGCAGTGACAAATTTGATGGAACAGATTGTTCACAACATGGACTATGTTTCTACCTATGCGATTCTGATCGGACACTGCACCTATACTGTTTTTCAGAAATCAAAAAGCGATGAGATCGACCCCTATCAAAGTCACGATTACCGCTTTTTAGTTGCTGCGATTTGTCCGGTGGAAGTTCGTGTAGACGGTCTGATCTATAACGAGGGACGACAATGCCATCGAAAAGAAAAATGTCTACGACCGCATTGTTGCCGAGATCCCCACAGACGGATTTTTATACCCTACATTTACAGGCAGAGGACCAGATGTCAACCACGTCCTGTACTCTGCACACAAGCCAAAAGATGTCAACATCAGCATTATCGAAAATGTCCTGGGCTGTCCGTTTAACCGCACGGCACAGGAACAAAAAGAAACTTTTTCAAAACATGATGCAGGAAATTGTT
>VOFI01000172.1_pt1 | contig 32000 bp, 42 predicted proteins | sample 5384131 | NCBI WGS metagenome assembly VOFI01 (sample SAMN12384728, study PRJNA508395) | human gut metagenome | isolation source: healthy gut H | host: Homo sapiens
TGACGGACATGAAGGCGATGAGCAGCCAGACCACCGCTTTCCCGGGGCGCGGTGGAATCTTGGCGATCCAGCGGGCCAGGATGGGGTAGAGCCCCGGAACCAGGCCACCGCGGCGAAGCCCCAGAAGAAGCAGTACAGCAGGTTGATGCGCCCGCCCAGGTTGAAGGGAATAGCGCTGTAGTCCCAGAACACGGTGCCGAACACCAGCTCGGTAAAGACGCTGCACAGGTACTCATACAGGCCGCCCAGCAGGGTGCCCGCCACAAAGAAAAAGGAGGCCGAGCGGTCCCGGTATTTGTAGAGGAACAGGGTGGCGGCTGCCAGGGCCAGGCCCCACACAATGCTGAAGGGGCCCCATACCACACTGCTGCGGCTCATCCACCAGCCCATTTTGAGGCGGCAGAAGATGGTTTCGGCCAGATCACCGGCCACTCCGCCAATAAAGAACAGGAGCAGAATGCTGTAAAAGCTGGCCCCCCGGGCAAAGGGGCTGACGGTGGTCCTTTTCCCGCCGGCGGGAAAAGACCGCGCCGGGGTGGGCCTTCTGAATGCGCCCCTCGGCGCGGCGAAGAATCCACTCCCCAAGCCGGACGGAGAGGGCGGCCAGACGGCTGTTTAGGTTCTCCAGCGGGGGCAGGCTGCTGCGGACGCCGCATAGGGTCAGCACGGTGCCCGCGATGTCCGCCGCCAGCAGGGCCAGCAGCACCCACAGCAGGATTTCCCCCACCAGCGGAGGCAGCCAGCGGTAGAGGGCCAGGAGCAGAGGATTGATCCACTGTACGGCCGCCAGGCCCAGCACGCCCCACAGGAGGAAGGCGCCGACACAGATGTAACCGTCCAGGTTGCCGCGCCGGTTGGAGTAGTCCCACCAGCGGGTGTGGGTGGCCTTCTCCAGCAGGTGACCGGCGATCCATTCCACCACCGTGGAGCAGATGGCGCTGCCCAGGAAGAGGAAGAAGTAGTTGCCCCGCAGCTCGGGCAGACCCACGGTAAGCAGAACGGCAGTGATGCCGTAGCAGGCGCACAGCGGGCCGAACAGCACGCTGCGGTCCACATAGCGGTGAAGGCGGACGGCGGAAACCGCCGTCTCCAGCACCCAGCCGAGGAAGGAATAACAGAAAAAGAGCCATAGGAGGGGAAACAGAGGCACAAGCATCCGCCTTTCTTTTCATCAACACTGGTGGGAAGAGAATCTGAGGATTGTATCTTATCGTATTTTCCGGTAAAATACAACCGATCTCTCATAAGAAAGGCAGGTAATTTGGCAATGAACGAAGTGTTGAAGGTTTTGAAGGAGCGCCGGAGCTGCCGCAGCTACCGGCCGGAGCAGATCACCGACGAGGAGTTGAACGCAGTATTGGAGGCGGGCACCTATGCTCCCACGGCCCGGGGCCAGCAGTCCCCGATCATCGTGGCAGTGCAGAATCCCGCTGTGGTGGAGCAGCTGCGGAAGATGAATGCCGCAGTGCTGGGCACCCGGAGGCCGACCCCTTCTACGGTGCGCCCACCGTGCTGGTGGTGCTGGCGGCCAGGGATAACACCAACCGGGTATATGACGGCAGCTGCGTCATGAGCAACCTGATGAACGCAGCTAAGGCGGTGGGGCTGGCCTCTTGCTGGGTTCACCGGGCCAAAGAGGTGTTTGACTCCGAGGAGGGTAAGGCCCTGCTCCGACAGTGGGGCGTGGAGGGCGACTACGAGGGCATCGGCCACTGTATCCTGGGCTACCGGGCGGACACGGCCCCTGCACCCGCCCCCCGCAAGGAGCACTACATCTACCGGGTCCGGTAGGGAGGAAAACAGGTGCCGCGGCCGGGCCGCGGAATCCGTTGCTTGTAAAGGAGAGATAGAGCATGCACACGGTAAAGAGAGTCTGCACACTGGTCCTGACGGGCCTGCTGGCCCTGCCCATGGCCGCCCCCGCGGGGGCAGCGGCCGCATCCTTCTCCGACCTGCCCTCCAGTCACTGGGCCTATATCGCCATGACCGAGGCCGCGGGCTACGGCATCCTCCAGGGCACCGGGGCCAACACCATGAGCCCCTCCGCACCCCTGACCTGGCCCCAGTTCCTGGCCATGGCCGCCCGGGCCTTTGCCCCGGAGGAATATGCCCGCAGCGCCGCTTCCGGCGCGGCCTGGGATCAGGCGGGGCTGGATGCCGCCCGGAGCGCCGGCCTGCTGGAGGGGCTGGACGCGGCCGCGCTGACCGGGGCGGTCACCCGCCAGGATGCCGCGGTGGTGCTCTGCAACGCCCTGCCGGAGGAATATACCCCCTCCTTCTGGGATCAGCCGATTGATCCCACAGCCCTGTCGAACTGGGGGCGGATGGACAGCCTCCGCCAGGAGGCGGTGGCCGAGCTGGCCCGCCGCTGCGTCATCCAGGGCAAGGCGGACGGCTCCTTCGGCTATGCCGATCCCCTTCAGCGCTGCGACGGCGCGGTGCTGCTGATGCGGGTGCTGGAGCAGGTGGACGATAGCTGCCGCGGCGAGAGCCAGACCGTCACCCTTCACATTCTGAACGCCGACACCGGCGAGGCCCTCCTGCCCGACCAGCAGGTGGAGACGGAGGTGAGTACCTACCTGTCCAGCCTGGCGAACGGGCTGGACGTGGGCTACTACGTCTACGACTACGACCGGGAGACGGCATCGTATACCAGCACTGCCTGCGACAGCTATACCCTGTATTTCCGGCCCATGACCGGGGCCGAGATTCAGGAGGAGCAGTTCTGGGAGAAGGTGGAGCGGGGCGAGGCCGCCTATGAGGACTACTATAAGCAGGACTTCTGGCTCAACTTCCAGGGGGACAACGCCCGCAAGCACATCCTCCTCTTCGGCGACGAGAGCAAGAGCCGCTTTGCCAGCCAGGAGGAGGCCGCCGCCGCTATGACGGCCGTCACCGTGCCGGTGTGGCAGCTCTCCGGCGGGGAGAAGGTGTCCTCCACCCCTCACCCTCTCCGTCCACGCCGCCCTGGCGGAGGACGTGAAGGAGATCTTCACCGAGATCTACAACGATCCCCTGGCGGGGCGACTCCGCCACCGGCGAGCACAACTGCGGCACCGCCATCGACATCAACGCCAACGAGAACTACCAGATCCGCGACGGTCAGGTGCTGGCCGGGAGCTGCTGGGAGCCGGGAACCAATCCCCGCTCCATCTCCCCCCACTCCTCCGTGGTGCGCATCTTTGCCGAGCACGGCTGGAGCTGGGGCGGCGACGCCTGGGCCTACAGCAGCGACGATTCCGAGGGCTACCACGACTATATGCACTTCTCCTACATGGGAGAGTGACCAAGCAACCCACCCCGGGCTTCGGCCCGGGGTGGGTTTCCATTATCCCCTCTTGACTGAAACAAATGTTCGATATATAATAGAGCTAAAGGAAAAGGAGAGGGGGCGGCAGTGTGGAGCTGCTGGACAAGCTGACCATCCTGGCCGACGCGGCCAAGTACGACGCGGCGTGCACCTCCAGCGGGCTGGATCGGGCGGGCCGGCCCGGCGGCCTGGGGAGCACCCTGGCCGCCGGATGCTGCCACTCCTTCTCCGCCGACGGCCGGTGCATCTCCCTGCTCAAGGTGCTGCTTACCAACCGGTGCGTCTACGACTGCGCCTACTGCGTCAACCGCCGCTCCAGCGATGTGCGCCGGGCCGCCTTCACCCCACGGGAGCTGGCGGAGCTCACCATCGGCTTTTACCGGCGCAACTACATCGAGGGACTCTTCCTCTCCTCCGCCGTGTGGGGCGGCCCCGACCGCACCACCGAGGCCATGATCGAGGCCCTGCGCCTGCTGCGGGAGGAGTACGGCTTCCGCGGCTATATCCACGCCAAGGCCATCCCGGGGGCCGCCCCCCTCCTCACCCGGCGGCTGGGCCTGCTGGCCGACCGCCTGTCCGTCAACATCGAGCTGCCCAGCGAGGAGAGCCTGGGCCGCCTGGCGGCCGACAAGGCCAAGGCCGCCATCCTGGCCCCTATGGCCCAGATCCGGGATGGCATTCAGGCCAGCCGGGGGGAGCTGGCCCGGTTCCGCCACGCCCCCCGCTTCGCCCCGGCGGGGCAGTCCACCCAGATGATCATAGGTGCCACGCCGGAGAGCGACCGCCACATCCTGATGCTCACCCAGGGGCTCTACGACAAGTACAAGCTCAAGCGGGTGTTCTACTCCGCCTACATGCCGGTGTCGGACAGCGCCCTTCTCCCCGCCCGGCGGGACTTCAAGCCGCCCCTGCTGCGGGAGCACCGGCTCTACCAGGCGGACTGGCTGCTGCGGTTCTACCACTTCCGGGCCGAGGAGCTGCTGGACGAGGCCCACCCCAACTTCAATCCCCTGGTAGACCCCAAGTGCTCCTGGGCGCTGAGCCACCCGGAGTTCTTCCCGGTGGAGGTCAACCGGGCGGACTACGAGGCCCTGCTGCGGGTGCCGGGTATCGGGGTGACCTCCGCCCGGCGCATCCTGGTTGCCCGCCGGTGCGCGCCCCTCACCTTTGCGGGGCTGAAAAAGCTGGGGGTGGTGCTCAAGCGGGCCCAGTATTTCCTCACCTGCGGCGGCAAGTACCTGGAGGGCCTGCGGGTCTCCCCCGACGGGGTGCTCCGCCACCTGGTGGCCCAGGAGCGGCCCATGCTGGCCCAGGGCGCGCCGGAGCAGCTCTCCCTCTTCGAGCAGACGGGTTAGGAGGCGGCCATGGACTGGACACCGGTTTCCTATGCCTATGACGGCAGCTTTGCCGGCTTTTTGACCTGTGTATTTGCCAGCTACGCCCACCGGGAGGAGCCCATGAGCTTTTCCACCCCGGAGGACGGGCGGATTTCCCTCTGGCCGGAGCGGACGGTGGACACCGACGAGACCCGCGCCCAGCGGGTGTACCGCTCCCTGGCCCCCAGGCTGGGGCAGGAGGGGCGGCGGCTGGCGGTGTACGGCTTTCTCACCTGCCTGGAGGAGCGGGAGCTCCACCTGTGGCGGTTTCTCCGCCTGGGGTACGACCGGGGGCCGTGGGTGGTGCGGGATCTCACCGACGACCGGGTGGCAGTGCTGACCCGCGCGGTGGGCCACCTGACCGGAGAGGCTCATCTGCTCAAGGGCTTCACACGCTTCTCCGAGCAGGAGGGGGTGCTGGTGGGGGAAATTGCCCCCAAAAACCGGGTGCTTCCCCTCCTCCGGCCCCACTTCTGCGCCCGCTATCCGGAGGAGTCCTTCGTCCTCTACGACCGCACCCACCGGGAGGCGCTGTTTTACCGGCCCCGGCGGTGGGCCATCGTTCCCCTGGAGGCGTTCCGCGCCGCCGCCCCCGGCCGGGAGGAGCGGGACTTCCGCCGCCTGTGGCGGCGGTTTTACGACACCATCGCCATCGAGGGGCGGGAGAACCCCCGGTGCCGCATGACCCAGATGCCCAAGCGGTTCTGGGGCACTATGACAGAGTTTCAAAACGAACCGGAGGAGCGAAAGGAGCTTGCACCATGAAGAACGTGAAAATCATTGTGCTGCGCAAGGGATTTTACCCCGATCTGATCCGGGAGCACCTCACCGAGCCGCCGGAGGAGTGCGTCTGCGACTTCTTTCGGGGGGGGATCAGTTCCTCTATACCGGGGGCGCGGAAATGCCCGCCGGCTTCTGCCCCTGGGCGTGGATCGATCTCTACCGCTCGGTGTCCGCCCTGTCCTGCGGTGCCTCCTATACCCCCTGGCAGCGGCGGGAGGGGGTCAATGTGGTGTGCTGTACCGACGGGCTGCGCCCGGTGACCTTCCTGTTGGAGGCCCAATGAGAAAGCGCCGCCCCCACAATGCGGGGGCGGCGCTTGTCATGTAACGGAGTGCTCTGGGATGTCCTGCCAGCGGATGCGCTGGGGGATGGGGGGCGGATTGCCCTTGAAGTCCCGGTCGAACCAGCGGGGCACGGGAGTTTCCGCCGAAATGGCCTGGAAAAAGGCGGTGATCTGCTCCGCTGTCTCCGGGATGGCCGCCTCCAGCAGACGGTTGAGATCGGCGTTGCTCTCCGCGCCGAGGGGGGGGCGTCTCCTTCAGGGCGATGCCCTTGGCGGAGGGAATGGGGAGCATGTGGCTCACTGCACCGATGACCTTGCCGGTCATGCGGCCGTTGGAGCGGGCCAGGAAGCCGGAGAAGAAGGCCATGGAGCGGTAGGCCCGCCGCATCTGGTCGGGGGAGGCGTGGACAAAGGCCTGGGACGCCGCCTCCCAGACGGCGCGGTTGGCCGGGGCGCTGGGCAGTGGGGACTGCTCGGCGGCATTGAGGCCGTCCCGCTCCATCAGCATCCGGTCATACTCCCCCTCAATGGCCATGTGGGAGATGGGGCCGTCGGCGGCCCGGTCGTCCACGTAGCCGTGGCAGGCGCTGTCCAGGGCCAAATGGCAGAGGAAGCCAGCTCCGTAGCCGGTGGACATGGGTACGCCGTCCTCGATAGCCTGGCGCAGACGCTCCACCGCGGGCAGGGCGGAGCGGCGGTGCATCTTGATCCCCTCCCGCCGGACGGCGTTGGGGCGGATGGGCTGGTAGAAGAACAGCGGGTCGGGGCCCAGACAGCCCAGGTCAAAGGCCTCCCGCTCCTGCTCAATGAGTTCGGACAGGCCGGCGGGCAGGTCCGCCAGCACCCGTTGGCCAAACGTCAGGTGCGCGTAGTAATTGGGCATGATATGGATCAGCGCCTCCTTGCACAACGCGGCGATATTGCCTTGCTGACCATATTATAGCACGCCAGTCAAGGGGAGGAAATGGAAAACAGCCCGGCGGAGCGCGCTCCGCCGGGCTGCCGTTTAACCGCCCAGGTATGCCTTTTTGACTGCCTCGTCGGCCAGCAGCTCCCGGCCGGGGCCGGTGAGGGTGACCCGCCCGGTCTCCAGCACGTAGCCCCGGTCGGCCACGCTCAGGGCCATCTGGGCGTTCTGCTCCACCAGGAGAATCGTGGTGCCCGCCCGGTGGAGCCCCTTGATGATGTCGAAGATCTGCTCCACCAGCAGGGGGGGCCAGGCCCATGGAGGGCTGTCCAGCATCAGCAGCTTGGGGTGGGACATGAGGGCCCGGCCCATGGCCAGCATCTGCTGCTCGCCGCCGGACAGCGTGCCCGCCACCTGACGGCGGCGCTCCTTCAGCCGGGGGAACTGTTCGTACACCCGCCTCCAGGCCGGGGGCGATGGTGGAGGCGGGCTGGGTGAAGCCGCCCATCTCCAGGTTCTCCTCCACTGTCATCTGCTGAAAGACCCGGCGGCCCTCCGGCACCTGGGCCAGTCCGCGGCCCACCAGCTTGGAGGCGGGGACGTTCTGGATGGGCTGCCCCAGGAACTCAATGGAGCCGGTGCGGGTGTGGAGCAGACCGGACACGGTTTGCAGTGTGGTGGTCTTGCCCGCGCCGTTGGCGCCGATGAGGGTGACAATCTCCCCCTCGTTGACCTGAAAGGAGATGTCCTTGACGGCGTGAATGGCGCCGTAATAGACGTTGATGTTCTTGACATCCAGCATCACAGCCATCTCTCAGCCCTCCTTTCCGCCGCCCAGGTAGGCCTTGATGACCTCCGGGTTGTTCTGAATTTCCGTGGGGGTGCCCTTGGCGATGATCTTGCCGTAGTTCAGCACGCAGATGCCCTCGCAGATACCCATGACCAGATTCATGTCGTGCTCAATGAGGAGAATGGCGATCTGGAAGGTATCCCGGATTTGGCGATGTTCTCCATCAGCTCCGCCGTCTCCGGAAGGGTTCATGCCCGCCGCCGGCTCGTCCAGCAGCAGCAGGGACGGGTTGGTGCCCAGGGCGCGGATGATCTCCAGCCTCCGCTGGGCGCCGTAGGGCAGGGAGCCCGCCTTGGCCCCTGCCAGATCCTGCATGTGAAAGATGGAGAGCAGCTCCAGCGCCCGCTCATGGGCGGTCTTCTCCTCCTTCCAGTACCGGGGCAGGCGGAGAATGCCGCTGAACAGGCCGCAGTGGATGGAATTGTGCATGCCGATTTTGACATTGTCCTCCACGCTCAGGTTGTTAAACAGGCGGATGTTCTGGAAGGTGCGGGCAATACCCGCCTTGTTGACCTGCACCGTGTTCATGTTGTGGGTGTCTACTCCGTCCAGCAGGACGGTGCCCCGGGTGGGCTGGTACACCTTGGTCAGCAGGTTGAACACCGTGGTCTTCCCGCACCGTTGGGGCCGATCAGTCCGGCGATCTCCGTGCGGCCGATGGTGAGGGTAAACTCGTTGACGGCGGTGAGACCGCCGAAATCGATGCCCAGGTGCTGGGCCTCCAGGATGGGGCTCTTATCCACGTCCCGCTCTGGAATCTTGTTGACGCTGGGCACCGGGACCAGCTTGGTCCGGCAGGTCGCTTTATGCTGCTTTCACTGCTTGCCGCCTCCTTTCACCGCCGCCGCATGGGGTCCGCCCAAGGCTCCCGGTGGAACAGCCGGGAGAAGACCCTTCCAGGGTGGGATTGTTGGTGGCCAGCATGACCAGGATCAGCACGATGGCGTACACCAGCATGCGGTAGTCGGAGAACTCCCGCAGGGCCTCGGGGAGGATGGTCAGGGCCGCGGCGGCAATGACGGAGCCCAGCATGTTCCCCAGGCCGCCCAGGACCACGAAGACCAGGATGAGGATGGAGGTGTTGAAGTCGAACTTGGTGGCGGCGAAGGTGGTCTGGCTGCACCCGTACAGGGTGCCCGCCGCGCCCGCCAGAGCGGCGGAGACCACAAAGGCGATCATCTTGTACTTGGTGACGTTGATGCCCACGCTCTCGGCGGCGATGCGGTTGTCCCGGGCGGCCATGACGGCCCGGCCGGTGCGGCTGTTGACCAGGTTGAAGATGACCACCAGGGCCACCAGCACCAGTACAAAGCCGGCAATAAAGGTGGAGATGCGCTGGGTGTTCATCACGCCCATGGGGCCGCGGATGAGCTCCACCCCGCCGTCGGCCAGCTCGTTTTTGTTGGAGAGGAAGCTGAACTGGAGGCCGTTTTCATCCACCCCCAGGTAGACATTGGTGATGATGCTCTTGATGATCTCGCCAAAAGCCAGAGTGACAATGGCCAGGTAGTCGCCATTGAGGCGCAGCACGGGGATGCCGATGAGAAAGCCCAGCGCGGCGGCGATGACCGCGCCGAATACCATGGCCAGGGCCAGGCGCAGGGGGGAAAGGGTGACGGTGCTCTGGAGAGCCAGGGCCAGGGCAGAGCCGGCAAAGGCTCCAATGCTCATGAAACCGGCGTGGCCCAGGCTCAGCTCGCCGGAGACGCCCACCACCAGATTCAGGGCCAGCGCCATGACGATGTAGGCGCAGATGGGGATGAGCTGCCCCTCCAGCATGGCGCCCACGCCAGGGCCCATCCGCAGGGCCTGCACCACCACAAAGGCCGCAATGACCAGCGTGTAGGTAAACAGGCTGTTTTTGGTGGATTTTTTCATCTGTCCAAGTTGTCTCATCGCGTCCACCTCACACTTTCTCACGGACGGTCTTGCCCAGCAGGCCGGCGGGCTTCACCAGCAGGACGATGATCAGCACACCGAACACGATGGCGGTGGACAGCTCGGTGGAGATGTAGGCGCGGGCAAAGGTCTCGATAACGCCTAGCAGCACACCGCCCAGCATAGCGCCGGGAATAGACCCGATGCCGCCGAACACGGCTGCGGTAAAGGCCTTGATGCCGGGCATGGAGCCGGTGGTGGGGGTCAGGCTGGTGTAGGTGGACAGGAACAGAACGCCCGCGATGGCCGCCAGCGCGGAGCCGATGGCAAAGGTGACGGTGATGGTGCGGTTGACGCCGATGCCCATCAGCTCTGCCGCCTCCTTATCCTCCGAGCACCGCCCGCATGGCCTTGCCCATCTTGGTGCGGTTGATAAACAGGGACAACCCCAGCATGATGATGGCCGTCACCGCCATGGTGGCGATGGTGATGCCAGGAGATGGAGAGCTGGCCGTCCCAGGCTCCACGCTGGGGATGGTGAACAGCACCGGAAAGGCCTTCTGCTCCGAGCCATAAATTAGCAGCGCCAGATTCTGCAGCAGATAGCTGACACCGATGGCGGTGATCAGGACTGCCAACGGCGGTGGCCTGCCGCAGGGGCCGGTAGGCCAGAAGCTCAACGGTGATGCCCAGCAGGGCGCAGATGGCGATACCTGCTGATGAGGATAGCCACCAGCGGCGGCATCCCCAGCGTCAGCACGGAGGTGACAACGGCATAGGCTCCCACCATGATGATATCGCCGTGGGCGAAGTTCAGCATCTTGGCGATGCCGTAGCGCCAGTCAGGCCGGTCAGGGTAATGGTGGGGAAGGTGGCAATCAGGGCGTCGCAGAGCTCCTCATTGCTCATGTCGGGGGTGCAGCCGGCGGTCTCCAGGGCCAGCTTATAGGCGTACACGCAGTCATAGGCGTCGGCGGCAAACTGGATAGGGGTCTCGCCGTAGAGCTCCTGGTACTTGGTCACGAAGTTGACAGTGGCCTCGTCGGTGGCGTCGGCGTTGAAGGGAGTCAGCAGCATGACGCCCTCGGCCAGAGCGGGGTCGAAGTTCTTGATGGTGAGGATGCCGTCCATGCCGTCCACGCCGAAGAATTCACAAACTGTTTCCTTGATGCCGGTGGAATACACATCGTCATTTTTCCAGATGATAAAGACCTGCTCACCCAAATTCTTGTCGGCGATGTACTGGGCAGAGGCCAGGCCCTGGTTGGGATCAGAGAAGCACATCTGATACACGTTGTCCTTGCCGGCGATCACATCTGGGGAGGAGGCAGAGGGGGTGATGGTAAAGATGCGGTCCTCCTGGGCCAGGGCGGAGGTGCTGATGCCAGGCTGGGAGGTGACGGAGCCCAGGGAGATCTGCATGCCCCACTCCTTTAGGGCGTTGTAAGCGTTGACCGCAGTCTCGGGGACGTTCACATCGTCCTCGTACTTCAGCGCGAACTGAATGTCGCCGCCGGCCTCTTTGATTTCATCCACGGCGATCTGGGCGCCGCGCTGGGCAGCCAGGCCATAGATGGCGGCGTCGCCGGTCAGAGGGCCGGTGCCGCCCAGCTTGAAGGCGGAGCCGGTGTTCTCCTGGACGGCGCTGGTGTTGGCCGCGTCGGGGGTCTGGGCTGCCCCGCCGCCGTCACCGCTGCCGCCGCAGCCGGCCAGCAGGGACACGCAGAGAGTACCCGTCAGTGCAAGAGACAGGAAGCGAGTCTTTTTCATAGTGGTATCCTCCTTTGAAGTTGTTGACAATTATATTCTGTGCACTTGAAATTGTCAACTAGCAAAATACACAAGGGCGGCCTGTGAGAGACCGCCCTTGTGTAAAATATGAACAAATTGTGAAACGGACACTTAAATTACCAGCCCGCCGTTGGGGGCCAGCACTTGGCCGGTAACAAACCGGGCGGCGTCGGAGGAGAGATACCAGATAGCCTCCGCCACGTCCTCCGGGGTGCCGATGGCCCCCAGGGGGGTCTCCTCCGCCAGGGCGGCCAGGGCTTCCCGGTCCAGATGGGCGTTCATTTCCGTGGAAATAACCCCGGGAGACACGCAGTTCACCGTGATGCCCGAGGGGCCCAGCTCCTTGGCCAAAGCCCTTGTGAGGCCGATTACTGCGGCCTTTGCGGCGGAATAGGCCACCTCGCAGGAGCCGCCCACCTGCCCCCACATGGAGGACACGGTGACGATCCGCCCCGCCTTGCGGTGGATGAAGTGGGGCAGGGCGGCCCGGACGGCGTGAAACACGCCGTCCACGTTGACGGCGAACATCCGCCGCCAGTCGTCATCGGTCAAATCGCCAAACAATTTCTGCTGTGCAATGCCGGCGTTACATATCAGAATGTCAAGTTGACAAAATTTATCCAACACATTGTCAACCATTCTTCCCACCTGGACCGGATCGGCCACGTCTGCCTGCACCGCCCAGCCTCAATCTCCGCCGCCAGGGCCTCCGCCTGGGCCTGGGAACGGTGGTAGTTGATAACCACCTTACAGCCCCCGGCGGCAAAGCGCCGGGCGGTTGCCGCGCCGATGCCCCGGCTTCCGCCGGTGATCAGGACCACCTTCTGCTCCATCATCCTCTTCCTTTCAGCCAGTCTATGCACAGCGGATGCCAGGCCGCTGCGTGGGCGTTATAGTGGGCCTCGTCCCGGGCGCTCTCCCGGTCGGCCAGCCCCATGGCGTGGGGCCCGTCCTGAAACAGGTGCAGCTCAAAGGGCACCTGCCGCGCTCGCAGGGCGCGGGCATAGTCCAGGGTATTTTCCACCGGCACCGTGGCGTCCCCCACCGTGGCCCAGAGAAAGGCGGGCGGGTGGCCCGGGCCCACCCGGCGGTCCGGCCGCAGCACCTCCGCCCCGCCCAGGGGTTCCAGATAGAGGGCCTCGTGCACCACCGGATAGCCCAGTATGGCCGCGTCCGGCCGCACCTGCTCCGGCGTCAGCCCCAGCCGCTCGTTCAGGAGGGGCTCGGCGTACCCGCCGGCCAGGCAGCCCGCCAGATGTCCCCCGGCGGAAAAGCCGCACACTGCCACCTGGTCGGGCCGGAAGCCCAGCTCCGGGGCGTTGGCCCGCATCCAGGCCAGAGCGGCCGCCCCCTCCAGGAATTGCCTGGGCCAGAGGGCGGGCAGCACACTGTAGGACAGCACAAAGGCCTGTATCCCTGCGGCCAGAAAGGCCAGGGCCACCGGCTCTCCCTCCGCCGGGGCAATGCGCTCGTATCCCCCGCCGGGGAGGATCAGCACCGCCCACCGCGCCCCGTCGTCGGCCAGCAGGCCGGTGCGGCCCCGGCAGTATATGTCCAGCCCCGTCTCCGGGGCGCCCCCGCCCAGCGCCGGATGGAGCTCCTCCAGAGAGACCCGTCGGCAGAGCATGCCCGCCACCCCTTTCCAATCCACTTTGATCCGAGTATACCAGCCGGTTTCCCCTTTGAAAAGGGGAAAATCAAAAAAAAAGTATTGACAAATAGAGCTTGTACGGATATAATAATCTACGCTGTCTGGACGATTAGCTCAGCTGGTAGAGCATCCGCTTGACGTGCGGGAGGTCACAGGTTCAAGTCCTGTATCGTCCACCACAAAAACCGCTGTTTTCTAGAGAAAACGGCGGTTTTTGCAACTTTTAGCTTGCTTTTTTAAATCGAGAGGTCATGCGTTTTCCGAATGACCACAGTTTCAGCCACAGACAGAGAAAAACCGCCCTCGGAAGCTTTGCTCCCGGAGGGCGGTTTGCTATATTCAGCTGGCTTTGCTCTGTGTCTGAAGCGCGGCAATCTCCGCCTTCATCTCCCGGATCAGCTCGGCCAGCTTCGCCTCGCACTCGGCCTCCGTTCTGGCGTATACGTTCCGGACCATACGCTTGCCGTTGACCTTGTGGGAGTAGCGGCCCTCCCACAGTTGCTCATTGATCTGGTAGATACACCCGGTGCCCGGTTTGCGGTACTTGTCCTTGACCGGCTGAAAGGCGGTTCTGCTGGGCGGTTTCGGCGTTTCCTCATGCGGCGGTTCTTTCCCGGTGATGGACCAGTCAATTTTGTCCGCCGCCTTCTGCTTCATGGTGTCAGTGATGTGAGCGTAGGTGTTCAGGGTAGTGGCGCTGGACACATGGCCAATGATGGCGGACAGGGTCTTTACATCCATGCCGTGCTCCAGGGCGCTGGTGGCGAAAGTGTGCCGCAAATCGTGGAAGCGGGCGGCGGGGCAGCCAGCCCGCTTCAGCACGGCGGACAGCTTCTTCCGCACCGCAGCGGGGTCCAGTAGGGAGTCCTCTTTCTTCGGGGATGGGAACATCCATCGGGAGGAAATACTTTTCCGATATCGCTCCAGGATGGCCAGGATAGGTGCGGGCAGGAGGATGCTCCGGCTGGAGGCCCGGGTCTTGGGCTGGGAGACCACCAGTTTCCCCCGGATGCGCTGAACCTGCCGCTCCACCCGCAGGGTGCCAGTCCGGCCCTCCAGATCGTCCCACTGGAGGGCCAGGATCTCCCCCCGGCACAGGCCGGTGGTCAGCTCCAGCAGGAGCAGCTCGAAGCAGTTGTTCTCTTTCCCCTGGATCAAGAGCCGCTGGATCTCTTCCCCCGTCAGTACCTGCATCTCTCTTGGATGGGTGGCTGGGGCTTTGCAGGAGAGAGCCGGATTTTTAAGATCAGCCCCTGGGCCACCGCCTGATCCAGCGCCATCCGGCAAGTCACATGACAGCTCTTTACCATACGATCAGACAGGCCGGGGCCGTATTGCTCCACCCGCAGGAGCCGGCCTCCTTCCTTCAGTCGGTTGTAGAACTGCTGAAGGTCCGCCGCAGTCAGTTTGGCCAGGGGGATGGAGCCTAACTCCGGGATGATGTGCTGGTAGATGCGATTTTCATAGTCCGCCTGGGTCTTGGGACGAATCTTAGGCTTGCACTCCCTCTGATACCAGTGATCCAGCCAGGCACCAAAGGTCATGTCCGCTTTTGGCTTTTTCTTGTTTGGGTTCATGGGGTCCCTGAAGGCTGGCCTTCAATGCGTTCAGCTTTGCGCTGCACTCCGATTTGGTCTTTGCCAGTACGTTTTTTGTTTTGGGGAGCCCTTTTTCGTCGTAGCCCACCATGATCCAGCCTTCCCAGCGTCCGTCTTTTCTCAGGTGGACGCTGCCGTCGCCCCGTTTTCTTCGTTTTGCCATACAGTCAGTTCATCTCCTAACCATTCCGTTACCACATTTCCCACGATCTCAGCGGCGTTCCGGTGCATATCCCCGGTCACATGGGTGTAGGTGTCCAGGGTGAAGCTGGCTTTAGTGTGGCCAAGAATGCCGGAAAGGGTCTTGGCGTCCACCCCGGAGGCCAGGGCGTGGGTAGCGAAGGTGTGCCTCAGATCATGGAATCGAAGGCTGGGCAGTTCGGCCTGTTTCAACAACTCCTTAAGTCTTCGGTATGCGCTTCCTGGGTTCACCGGCCGCCCCGGGCGGAGAGGATCTGGGAAGAGCCACTGGGTCAGGGCAGCCTTCTTTTCGTTTCCTCAGAAGCTGGGCGGTGCTGTGGGGGAGCAGGATCGTCCGCTGTCCTGCATAGGTCTTAGTCTCCCCCACTGCCAGCTCCCCGCCCTTACTGGCGCGGATGGTGCGGCGTACCTGGAGCGTCCCGGCCTGCCCGTCGAAGTCCTCCCACCGGAGCCCGCACAGCTCCCCCCGGCGCAGGCCGGTGGTCAGTTCGGTATAGAAGAAATCATGCCGGATAGGGTCGAATTGAATTGCGCACAGGAATTTCTCCAGCTGGTCGTGGGTGAGTACCCGCTTGGGTGCGTTGGGCACGCTGGGCGGAGTCGCTTTTTCCGCAGGATTGAAAGGGATTAGGCCCTCGTCCGCTGCTGTTTTCAGGGCGTGGTGGAGGGTGGTGTGGATTCCTCGGACAGTAGCCGGAGCCAGTCCAGAACCACAATTCTTCCGGGGGAGCTTGCGCCCGCGTTCCAAGAGGATCTGGTACAGCCCCCGGAGATCATCCGCCGTTACCTTGCACAGCGGCTTTTTCCCCAGGTACGGCTTCACATGGTTGTCCATGTCCCGCCTATACCCCTCCAGGGTATTGGGGCGAACCACCCCTGTCATGTAGACTGTGCTCCATCGGTCCAGCCATTGGGCCAGCGTCATTTTGCTCTGCTCTGTGAGCTCCACACCCTGGTAGGCGTCGATGTTCTGCCGCAGCTTGGTAGTCAGCTCCTTCTGGGTGTCGGCGTAGAGGTAGCGGAAGATGGAGGAACCGTCGGCCTTGTGGCCCACCACAATGCGGCCCTCCCACCGGCCATCCGGACGCTTCCGCACCATACCGTCGCCGGATGGTCTGCGTTTACCCATCCAAAATCGCCTCCTTTGTAGCAACACAACATACCACACCTTCCTGTGGATAGCCATACCAAGTAGCCAGAATTATCAAACTGTTATCATTTGCAAAGGGAACCCCCTTCCATTGCTTCGGCGGGGCAGCCTTTGAGGAATATTTGCCTGATTTTGATTTGCAACCACTCCGGGCTTATGCTACAATGCAGATACTACCTCACCCCATACTTATGGAGGTGTATTTCATGGGTAAGTATGAGTTTTCCCTTCGGCAGGAGGTCCTGCTGGAAAAGGGTGCTTCTGTTCTCGGAGACCTATTCCGATTCAAGCGTCAGCACGGGATCACCGATCAGGCAGACCCCATCTCAGTTTTTGTATGGCTTGGTGTGGTCTGCAAAACAGGAGATCCTGATCTCGGAAACAGAGACTGAGCTGGAGCAGATTGAGGGCCAATTTAATCTTGCCAACCGCTTTATTGCAAAGATGGCCGGCGGTTTGAATGAATGATGTACCAGAGCTGGCCGCTTTTATCAAATGGACGAAAGCGGAACAATTCCCAGGGCAACTGCAGCGGCCGCACATGATTTAGTTGTCCAATCGCTTTCGGAGAACCTGGACGTTCTCAGGCATGTCTCGGCGATTTCCTGCATCACAATATGGGATCGGGAACAGAGACTGCTGTTTGACAGCAATATGGATCGTGACAACCCTTCTTTTGTACTGCGGGGATATTGGAGAAGGCCGTGGTCTGAGGAGGAGGTTCAAACAGCACAGGAGCGGATTGCAGTTCTGCGGCAAAAAGAACTTCAAAGTCACCTGGGACAAAATGCTGCCATTGATGAAATTGAACGGCGTATCTCAACTGCACTGCGGTCTCATGCCACCTCTATGGATTTCAGCATGAGTTGATCATTTTGCGCGGCCTCCCGCCCCACGTGGGAGGCCGCTTATCTTTGTTATAGCGCCGCAATTTCTGAGGGGGTTACATCCCACCCATACTCATGCCGCCCCAGCCCTGCTCCGGGTGGTCGTCCGCTTTGTGGCCCAGGGCGATACGCTTCTCCCGGAGCTGCAACAGGCGCTTGCGGTCGATTTGGAGTACGCCGGGGCTAGTTGCAGGCATGGAGTTCTCCTGGAAGACCCGGCTCAGGTGGTGGAGCAGCCGGGTGACGGAGAGCATCACCCCGGGCGGCCGGAGGTCGTTCTGCCGGTCCAGGAAGAACTGGGCATACCGGTTTCCCTGTGCGGCTGACCGCCGGAACCACTGTACCGCCTGCTCCTGGTCACGGGGAAGCGCTTCCCATCCAGGTACAACTTGCCCAGCATGTATTGGGCGAAGGGGTTGCCCTGCTCGGCGGACGATCGGAAGCAGCGCACGGCATTTTCGCCGCTCTTGGGTGCATGCTCACCCGTCAGGTACTCTTTGCCCAGCCGATAGGCGGCATATGTGCTTCCCTCTTGTGCGGCCCGCCGCAGCCACCGGAGTCCCTCCTCCGGGTCGTGCACCTCCGGGTCCTCGGACAGGAGCAGTTTGCCCAGTGCGTATTGTGCCTCGGGCATTCCCTGTTCCGCCGCCAAGGTGAACCACCGCTTTGCCTTTTGACTGTCCGGGATCAGCAGCGGGCCGTCCCGGTAGAACTGGCCCATGACGAACTGGGCGTGGGTGTCCCTCTGCTCTGCCAGCCACTCCAGTCGCTCCACTCCCCTGATCCCGAGTTCCAAGGGCTGCCGCTCATCCAAAATGAATCGCCAGAGTTCCTGGCACTCAAAGGACATCCGGCGATCATCAGGCTGCTCATCCATTCCCTCCATCTCCTGATCCTCAAAGGTGGGCTCCCCAGCCGGATCCGCTCCGCCTCCCGGATGACGGCGTTCTTGATGGCTCGGAACTCTTTTTCCTGGGACAGCTTCTTCCGCTCCCCTGGGGCTGTCATGATAGTAGCTGTCTACCTGATTCTGGAGTACCAGCCACTGCTCGTAGCACTGTTTTACTATGGGCAGCTTCTCCAGCTCATCCACAATTTCGTCCACCGTTTTCTTCACTGGCTTTGGCAGGTACCCGTAGGACTTCTTACCCTTTACGGTTTCCAACTGTACCGCTAGCTTCTGCATCAACACCTCCGCCTCCGGGCAATTACAGATCCCGTCCGCCATCTCCCGGGTGAGCTGTGCCATGGCCCGCCGCGTCTGCCGTACCAATTCGTCCCGGGAGGCGGACTTCTGCTCGTAGGTGCGGAGCATCTCCTGCCGGAAGATCTGGTTTGCGAGTACGGATTTGATCCGGCGGATACCATCCCTGGGAGATACGCTTCCCCCGGCTGTGTTGACCACGCCATCACGTGAACGTGAGGATGCTCTCCCTTCATCGTGGAAGGCGGCGTACCAGCGGAAGTGATTCGGTGGGATGTTCATCGCGGCGGCGATCTCATGGCGGTTGGCCTGGAGTAAAGTGCGCCATGCTTTGGCACTGTCGTACCCCAGCCGCGCGGCGTCCTCCCGCTTTAGGGAGATGATGTGTGTCCAGATGTTGCCCTGGTACGCGGATACCTCCGCCATGGCGGCATCCAGATCCACAACGTCTTCATCACCAAAGAGACCGTGGCTGCCCAATCGCTCTGCCCGGGGCCGGGTGGCGATGTACTTGGCGTAGCCGTCAGAGTTGTGGACTTCGTCCCAGTGTTCCTCCAGCGCCACGGTGATCAACGCAGAGGCGTTGGCTTTGGTGGGGCGCTCGGTGTAGTCGCTATACTCCCCCAGTGTTTTGGTATCCGGAAAATCCTTTGCCAGTTTTGTGATGAGCTGCTCCTGCTTCCGGGTGGACGGACGGCCGTCCGGCAGGATCTCTACCCGCTCCCGGGTGCCGATGTACTGCAGGTAGCCGCCGCCACCTCCGCCTTTGATGTAGGGACTCTTGACGATCAGTCCAGCCACTCATCTCCCTCCTCCCACACTTCTCGGGCGCGTCCCTCCAGGGAGACGCGGCCATTGGTGGCCTTCACGTTGCGCACACTCTCCGCGCGCCGGCGCAGCTCTTCCCGGCTGAGCTGGCAGGTGTCCGCCAGGATGCCAGCCACCAAGTCCGTCTCCACCGCTAGGCGGAAGGTCAACGTGGCCAGGCGGTCCTCCAACTGATCCAGACGTCCGTCTATGCAGGACTTGATGGACGCCGGCAGAAACAGCCCGGCGTCGCCGGCGCTGAGATAGTCCAGATAGAAATCAATCGCCCGCTCGATAAAGCCAGTGAGGCTCCGGCTTCCATCCTCCTGATAGCGCCGCTCCAGAAGGGCCTTCTTCTCCGGCGTCAGATAGAGGGCGAATTTCTCCTTCTTGCTCATAAACAGGCTCCTTTCCCGGGGCTGACCCCCGTTTTTTCCTCGTGTCCGTAGGGCCTCCGGCAGAACGACCGCAGAACCCGTTTCTTCCTCTGGATTTGACCCCGTTCCTCGGCCCCCGTAACTGCCCGCACTGCGGGCAGTTGTGACCGGCAGAGCGGCTGACCTGACGCCTGCCTTTATCCTGCTTCGCCCCTCGTCCCCGAAGAGCCTCTGAAACTGGGCCGAACCTGGCCCTCAAAATCTCGGGGGGGCAGGGCCTGCCCCCTCCCCCAATCGAGGCATGCAGGGCTTACAGCGGGGTACAGGAGCCATCTCCGGTGTGCGCCTGAACCCAGCGGATAAACTGCTCCTTTGGCACGACTATCCGGCTGCCCACCTTCAGTACCGGGAAGCTCGGCTCGTGCATCAGCTCGTATCCACTGGAGGGGGATACGCCCAGCACCTGTGCCACCATCTTCGCATTGAGGAACAGCGGCAGCTCGTCATAGCTCTTGTACTTTGATGTGATCACTGTGCAGGCACCTCCTTTTGAGAGGCCAGCGCCGCCACACTTTTCTGCCGGGCCTGCAGCTCCAGAGCTTCCATCTGTACGCGATAGTGGTCATTGACCACCTCGTGGAACGGACAGATGGTGTACATCAGATGTCCGTTCATGGGCCGCCCGTCTCTTGCGCGCATAGTGGTGTATGCCGTCGTGATGAGCCCCCGCGCCTCCAGCATCGCCACATACTTGCGCACGGTGTTCTCACTCATACCCACCGCTTTCCCGATGTTCCAGTAACTGGGCCAGCACTGATGTGTCTTCCGATTCTCCAGATACTTCAGATAGCAGTAGACCGCCAGCTCTCCGTGTGCCAGTCCCAGAAGGAAGATCTCGTTGGGGAGGGAGAAAAAAAATGTTTGAGTTTCTGTTGACTGTTCCATCTGTGGAAACGCAATGTTCACCTGTTCCCTTTCCCGGCGGAGCAGTCACTCCACCGTAGCTGTTGTGGATACTTCTCTTTGCCGCCGGTCATACGGCAAACTCGTGGTTGACTTTTTACTTCTTACGGTATAGACTAATTAAAATAAAATTATCTTAATTAGACTAATCGTAGCATAACAAACTTTGTGCCCATTGTCAAGTCTAATTGATAATTCCATACAACAATCAGTCTATTCGGGGTGACCTACCATGCCGGACTATATATTCAAGACTTATCTTGCCGACGGCAGAGAACATTTTCTCTATGGGGAGATTGGGGATAGGCGGGCACAGCTCACCAAAAAAGGCTTTCCGTTTCCGGAAAGCCTGCTGCGGTTATTGTATCTGGACATCTGGGCCTATGACGGGCAAATCAAGCAGTTTGACAAGCTGCTCATGGAGCTGTACCGCACCAGGGAGGAGAAATGTGCCCGGCAGCTCCTTCCGCTGCTGGACGAGCTGGCGGAGCTCCATATCTACTTCCAGTTGCTCCGCCTTGACTGGCGGGCTCGGCTCCGGGAAGCCCGGAGGCGAAACTACGAAAATATCCTTGACCTGCTGCCCCACAAGGAGATCACCCACATCCCCAGCAACATCCATGCCATACAGAACCAGGTGCTGGGCCTGATCCAGAAGGCGCTGGACATGGACGAACGCAAGAGCTCTTTGGACAAAAAGCTGGAGGACTACTACGCCCAGGGGGGAGCGTGACCCGCTGAAGGTGTTCCGCTTCCAACCCCAGCTCATGGATTTTGAGCAGGCGGAGGGCCATGGCTTTGTGGAGGTTCTGTGTCCCAGGAGCATCTACGACCTCATCGACTTCAGCGTGCGGGAATGTATTAAGCAGGAGATCAAAATGCGGGTGTGCAAGAACTGCGGCCATTGGTTCGCCCTCACCGGGCGGACGAACGCGGAATACTGCGAGGTGACCCGGGACAGCAAGGGCCGCACCTGCAAGGAGATCGGCGCCATCGCCCTGTGGAACAAAAACAAGAGCGAGACGAGGTCTTCAAGATCTACCGCAGAGAGTACAAAAGCGCTTTGCCTGGATCAAGGCAAAGCGGATCGACCCGGCGGTGTTCTACGAGTGGAGCGCCAAGACTCGGGAGAAAAAAAAGACGCCTGTGAGCGAGGGAACTTACCCTGAAGGAGTTCCAGGCGTGGCTGAAGCGGTCATGAGAAACGCAGAACCGGAGCTGACCCCAAACGGTCAGCCCCGGGCTCTATTGATTCTATGCGGCGCAATTTTTAGAGAGACTTCGCTCTCATTTCCGGTACTAAAAATAATTCATTGCCCTATGCAGATGAGTATGTTATTATAATGAAATCAAAAGCATCAGACAGTGTCTTTTTCCGGGAATCATGCATGAGGTGGGTGAAAGGGATGCTCAATATTGCGGTCATTGAGGACAACGACCGGGATGCAAAAATACTGGAGCAATGCCTGACACGATATGCCACACAGAACCATCTCCAGTTCCAGGTCGCGCACTTTTCCAGCGCCCTCAAGTTCATCAACGCCTACAAGTCCAACTACGACCTGATCTTCATGGACATTGAGATGCCGCTGATGTCCGGCATGGAGGCGGCGAAGGCCCTCCGGCAGATTGACCGGGGTGTGACTCTGGTGTTCGTGACCAACATGGTGCAGTATGCCGTAGAGGGCTACGCCGTGGAGGCGTTCGATTACATCCTGAAGCCCATCAACGACTATGCGTTTGATCTGAAGCTCAAGCGGATCCTGTCTCATGTAGGCAGCCAGGCAGAGGAGCGGATCGTAATCCGGACGGGGGGAGAAACCGTTGGCCTGCCGGTACGGAAGATCTGCTATGTGGAGGTGGACGGGCACTATCTAAATTGGCATACCCAGGATCAGATATACCGGTCTCTGGGAACCCTCAAGTCCATTGGAGAGCAGCTGCCTGAGAGCTTTTGTGCCATCAGCCGGTGGCATGTGATCAATATGCAGTATGTCAGTAGCGTAATTGGGGATGATGTGCTGGTGAAGGAGGAGAAATTGCACATCGGCCGCTCCTATAAGCAGCAGTTCTTACAGGCATATGCGGAATATATGGTAGGTGGGACATAGCAGATGGAAGAGTTTTTTCTTGACATATGTAGAAAACCTGATGTGCTGTATCCTGTTTTTTGCTAATTTTCCTCGGAGGAAGCACTTCCCTGCCTATTTTTCTCTCCCTGGCGGTTCTCGCCGGCGGCGTTCTGAGTGTGGTCGGCCACGTACTGTCGATTTCAAATTTTCTGGTGTTCATTTACTATCTCCTCGAGTTCTGTGTGCTCCTGGTGATATTCCATTTCTGCTTCCGATCCAGCTGGGAGCAGGTTCTGTGCTGTGTCAGTGCGGGACGGGCTACTCAGCACCTGATTTACCAGATATTACAGTTGATTGGCCTGGAGATAGACCCCGCCGCATATGTGGTCGTCAACTCCTGGGGATACATCTTGGGGGCGCTCCTGACCTATGTGCCGTTCTGCGTAGCCGCCTATGTGCTGTTTGCCCGGAAGATCGGCGTCTTTGACTTCGACTACGAGAAGGGCGAGTTCCACATGCGGGCGGGCCTGCTCAGCGCGGTGATGGTGCTGGTCTGCGTGGGGATTACCCGGCTTGTGAAGAGTGTTGAGGATCGCCCCGAGAGCGCTGCCATCGCGGAGAGCCTGTACGCCATCATCTGCTGCCTGCTGTGCCTGACCATGCTGTTTGAGCTCAACCGGCGGGCCAAGCTGACCAAGGAGATGGAGATGGTGCGCATGCTGTGGAAGGAGGACAGCAAGCAGCTGGCCGAGCGGAAGGACGCCATCGAGCTGATCAACATGAAGTGCCACGACATCCGGCACAAGCTGGAGGACTACCACCTGTCCCTGACCAACGACGAGGAGAAGGAGATCAAGTCCCTGATCCAGATTTACGACCAGACATACCGGACCGGCAACCAGACCCTGGATGTGCTGCTGGCCGATCGGATACTCCTGTGCGAAAAGGACCATATCCAGCTGAGCTTTTTGGGGGACGGGGAATGCCTGAACTTCCTCACGGAGTCGGAGATCTTCTCCCTGTTCAGCAACGCCCTGGGGAACGCAGTGGAGGCGTCCCGGAACCTGGAGGAGGCAAAGCGCCAGATCAGCATCATCGTCAAGCGCAGCGGCGACCTGGTGTCCATCAGCGTGACAAACTACTACCAGGGCGAGCTGCGGTTTGAGGACGACCTGCCCGTGACCACCCGGCCCGACCCGGAGGATTTCCACGGATACGGCCTGAAGAGTATGCGAGCCATCGCCCGGAAGTATGGCGGCCGTCTGAAGGTCAAGGCGGAGGACGGCGTGTTCAGCCTGACCATCTGGCTGGTGGACAATCAGACGCAGTAGAAAACAACAAAATCCCCCATTTCCCGAAAGAAGGCCCTTGGGCCTTCTTTTTTTTGCAGTTCGTGCAAAATAAATGCGGCCTGTGCAGGAATGATTGTGAAGAATGGCGATGTTGGGTATAATCAAAACCGGTCGAACGTGAACCACACTTTCAAGGAAGAAAGGAAGGAGAGTCTCTATGAAGAAGAAGCGCATTGTCCCCTTGCTGCTCTCGACAGCCATGCTTGTCTCCCTGCTGCCCTCCTGTTCCCAGCCGGAACACACCTTCCCCCACCCCCACGGGGAGGCCGCGGTGGAGGACGGCTACATCCCCGCCCCCTATACCGCCGACGCCAGCCAGTCGCCCACCGAATATGTGGCTCCTGTGTTCTACCACAACGAGGACGGCCTCACCATCAGCGTCACCTACAACGGCGTGATCGCGGAGGGCGGCCAGTACTTCCGCGACAGTGACAACGACCAGGAGCTGGACCCCTTTGAGGACTGGCGCCTGTCCACCGAGGAGCGGGCCGCCGACCTGCTGGGCAAGATGACCCAGGAGCAGCGCATCGGCCTGCTGAAAAAAATCAGCTGACCAGCAACCCGGCCGCCACTTCCGCCGAGGAGGTGTACGATGAAAACGGGGACGTGATTCTGGACCAGTTGGTCGGTTTCACCGAGGACAGCGAATCCTACAATGCCCAGGAAGTCCTGGACAACTACGTCCGCTCCGGTGTCATCCGGCAATATACCGATACGGAGACCGGCGCCCTGTTCAACAACGCCCTGAACATGCTGGCCGAGTATGTGGGTGCTGTCAATGGCGAGGTCACCATCCCCTATATGCTGATCTCCAACCCGATGCTCAGCGGCTACCCCTCCTATGAGATCGGTTTCGCCGCGGCGGTTGCCGGCGACGGAAATACCGACGCCCTTCAGGCGTGGGCGGAAACCGAGGCTACCATCTGGGACGCCAAGGGCATCCACCAGATGTACGGCCCCAGATCGACCTGGTCACCGACCCCCGCTGGACCCGCAACAACACCACGTACGGAGAGGATCCGGAGCTCATGGCTGACATCGCCACCGCCCTGGTGACCGGCTTCCAGCACGGCACCGACGGCGTGCAGCCCGGCGATGTGGCCGTGATCATGAAGCACTTCCCCGGCGACGGCGCGGCGGAGAACGGCATGTCCAGCCACAATATTGGCGGCCAGTGGCGCATTTACAGCACCGAGGGCTCCCTGGAGAAGTACCACCTGTCCGGCTTCCAGGCGGCCATCGACGCGGGCGTGACCGGCGTCATGCCCAGCTACTCCCGCCCCGCCACCGACGCCCGCAGCCAGCCCCAGACCGTGGACGGCGTCCTGATCGAGCCGGAGGAGCTCGCCAGCGCCTATAACCCCACCATCCTCCAGACCCTGCTGAAGGACATCATGGGCTTTGACGGCTTTGTCAACTCCGACTCCGGGATTATCACCCAGGGGATTGACTACGGCGCTGAGGATATGACCCCGGCGGGCGCTATGCCGCCGTCATCAACGCCGGCACGGACGTGATCGGCGATGAAATGGCCGGGGCTGTGGATTACACCGATGTCACCGAGGCCGTCACCTCCGGCCTGGTCACCGACGAGGCCTTTGACCGCGCCACCACCAACCGCATGAAATCCTGGATCGACCTGGGCATGTTCGACAACCCCTACCGCGACCCCGCCGAGAGCAGGGCCGTGGGTGAGCAGTACGCCGATACGATGGAGAATTACCAGACCGAGTTCAACCAGAAGTCCGTGGTCCTGATGAAGAACTCCGACAGCGCCCTGCCCCTGGCGGACGCGGGCGACGAGGGCCTGAACATCTACATCCGGAAATTCACCGGCACCGGCACCGATAACACTGTTTCTGAGGAGCTCGCTTTTATGGGCTATACCGGGACGGACGACCATGACACCGCCGGCGGGCTCGCCGCCCTGGGCTACAACGTGGTGGAGGACTACAACGAGGCCGATGTGGCGATCCTGATGGTGGAGCCCGCGGCCATGTCCTGGAATAACGACTCCCTGCACGTGCTCGACCTGGTGGAGGATCAGGAGTCCCCGGAGTATGACACCACGACCGGCGAAAAAGACCGGTGATACGCTTCCCGTCACCACCGTGGCCGATATCGACGAGCTCTGGGAGATCGCCGACGCGGTCCACGCCAACGGCGGCAAGGTCATCGGCACCATCGACATCACCAGCCCCTGGATCTTGACCAACCTGGAGCCCTACTGCGACGCCTGCTGGGCGGGTTCGGCACCTCTACCCAGGCCCTTATCGATGTGGATCACCGGCGAGTACAGCCCCACCGGCAAGCTGCCCGTGACCATGGTCTCCTGCTATGAGGTCATCGCCGTGAATGAGGTGACCCTGGAGGACGGCAACACCTATGACATCTGTGTCTCCCCCAACGACGTGCCCGGCTACGACAAGGAGCAGTACATGGATCCCGAGGTGCTGGCCCAGTCCCCCTCCGGCTCCTACGCCTATCAGGACGCGGACGGCAACTTCTACTGGTTCGGCTTCGGCCTGAGCTATTAACCTTCGGGTTCCCCATTGTTCCTTCTCCCCCTGTAATCCGCGAGGGGCAGGCCCTGGCATCAAGGGGGGCCTGCCCCTCTGTGACTGTCTGACCACACAACCATACTTTATAAACCGGAAAAAAGGAGAGCATCACCCATGAAGAAACTGTCCAGCTTGCTCCTGGCGTGCGCCATGCTGCTGGCCCTGGCGGCCTGCGGCGGCGGCACCACCAATGAGACCCCCGCCGCTGATACCCCGGCGTCCGAGACTCCTGCCTCGGAGACTCCCGCCGCCGAAGCCCCCGCAGAATCCGGGGAGCCCGCCGCCGCCCCCGACCCCAGCGCCCCCCCGTTACCCAGCTCTATTACAGCAGCGACGTGGCCGAGCTGGAGGGTGCCTGGACCCTGGCCCAGGTGTATGCCAACGGTGAGACCTTTGACGCGGCGGTGGACGCCGCCGCCTTCACCATCACCTTCTCCCTGGACCCTCCGAGCTGGTGGACCAGGCCGCCTATACCCACAACCAGGTCTACAACCTGACCGGCGACCTGACCTTCGGCGTGGCCGCCATCAACGACGCCCTGTCCGCCGACGGCCTGGACGGCTACCGGGGCTCCACCAGCTGGTCCGACTTTCCCCAGGGCCAGGTGATGGTGGAGGGCGAGTTCTATCAGCAGCCCGGCCCCGCCACCATGCGCTTCCAGGACGTGGACGCCTACGGCCTGTTCCTGAACCAGCTTGCCGCCGGCGCCCCTGCGGACGTGGACACCACCGCCCGGAAGCTCATCCTCGGCATCAATAACCAGGGCCAGCTCCTGCTGGGCGCCAGCGAGGAGCACCTGGAGCGCCCCGGTGAGGAGGGCGACTGGACCTACTGCCTGATCTTCGATAAGGCCGCGTGACCGGTCATCGCACCGTCTCACAACCGGCCAATTCCCAACCGGCCAGGAGTATTCTCCTGGCCAGTTTCGAGAGGAGCGATTTTCATGATGACCAGCAAGAAAGCACCCGGCTTCTACGCCGGTATGCTCGCCTGCGTGCTCGCCATTGCCGCCGCCGTCTGCTACGGCGTGGTATTCCCCGGCATCGAGTACAAGGAGCAGGTATTTGACATCCGCATCTGCGTGATCCTGGCGGCCGCCGGCATTCTCGCCGCCGTTCTGCTGCTGGCGGGGGAGCGGACCGCCGGCTTTGCCCCCGCCCTCTTGTGCCTGGGCAGCGGCGTGGCCCTGATGCTGTTTATCAACATCGCCATCTGGCCTGTTTCAGATACCATTTACGGCATCGAGCCCTTCCCCCAGATCACCCAGCTGGTGGTCTGCGCCGCGCTGATTGCCGCCGCCCTGGTGGTGGGCGAGATCGCGCTCTATCTGAGAAAGTACCGGCCCGCCTGACGGGTACAACGCGCAGAGAGGAGGAACTTCCATGAAATCCTCAAGGAAAAGACTTCTGAAGAAAATTTTCGCCAACGTCACCGTGGGCCTGTTCATCGTGGCCTTCTTCGGCAACAGCATCGCCGGGCAGTTCTCCGGGCAGATCAACAGCTTCCTGGGCACCTCCACCACTCAGATCGTGGGAGAGGACGCGGGGAGTATGTGCGCTACTACGAGTCCGAGTTTGGCTCCATCGCCGAGCTGAAGGCCGCCGGCCTGGCAAAGGCCGAGGAGGTGGAGGCCGCGCTGGAACTCCATCGTGGAAGCCCGCTAGCGACGCAGCCGGCACCTTCGGCAACGGAGGAGGGTACGGCCATTTTCGTGGTGGGCCGCGTGGGCGGTGAGGCCAACGACCTCAAGAGGACCGGCCACATCGACGGCGGCGCCAACCCCTGGGCGCCGACGTGAGCGCCAACTCCGACTACCTGATGCTCAACCGTAATGAGATTGGCATTCTGGAAGGCCTGAAGGCCATGAAGGACGCCGGGGAGATCAGCGGCATTGTGGTTGTGATCAACAGCGCAAACCCCATCTCGGCGGCCTTCCTGAATGACGAGGCCTACGGCATCGATGCCGCCCTCTGGATCGGTTCGGTGGGGCCAGACCGGCCTGTACGCCGTGGGCGACATCCTTGCCGGTACGGTGAGCCCCTCCGGCTCCCTGCCAGACACCTGGTGGACCAACAACCTGCTGGATCCCGCTATGGCCAACTTCGGTGTCTATACCTACACCAACGTCGGCGACTACAGCTACGCCTCCAGCCCCTCCAAGTTTACCAGCTACGTGGTCTACCAGGAGGGCATCTATGTGGGCTACCGCTATACGGAAACCCGCTATGAGGACGCCGTCCTGGGCACCGCGGGCGTGGGCGACTATGTCTACGACGACGTGGTAGCCTACCCCTTCGGCTACGGTCTGAGCTACACCACCTTTGAAATGAGTGATATGCGGGTGGAAAAGACCGGCGAGGGCATGGAAACCGAGTACACCGTGACAGTCACCGTGACCAACACCGGAGACACGGCGGGCAAAAAGGCCGTCCAGATCTATGCCCAGAAGCCCTATACCGATTATGACCGCCAGAACCAGATTGAGAAGGCGTCGGTGGGACTGGTGGGCTACGGCAAGACCGCTCTGCTGGAGCCCGGCGCCAGCGAGACCGTGACCGTCAGCATACCCGAGTACTTCCTCACCAGCCACGACGCACTGGGCACCGGCGTGTACATCCTGGACGAGGGGACCTATTATCTCACCGCAGCCGATAACAGCCATGCGGCCATCAATAATATCCTTGCGGTCAAGGGCTATACCACCGCCGACGGCATGACCGCCGAGGGTAATACAGCCCTGGTTTACGAGACTGCGTACGACTTTGACGCGGAGACCTACGCCTCCGCCTACGGTACCGGCAGTCAAGTCACCAGCCTATTTGCTGCGGCGGATGTCAACCGCTATGAGGACAAAGGGATAACAGCGTCACGTATCTCTCCCGCAGCGACTGGGAGGGCACCCTGATGCTCTGGGGCGACACCGATGCTGACGGCGAGAATGACAACTATGTGCGCCTATCTATGACCGACCAGCTGTATGAGGACACCATCCTGGACGGGGCAGACCTCCCTGCCGACGACGGCGATTGGCCCGAAATGGGGTCCACCGATACCAACTACAATCTCATCCATCTGCTGGAAGACGAGAACGGCGAGGCCATACCCTATGACGACCCCATATGGGAGGATCTGCTGGACCAGCTGACCTACTCGGATCTGTCCCGCCTATGTGCTGTGGGCCTGCGGATGACCGTCTCCCTGGAGTCCATTGGCAAACCGGAGACCCTGGATCACAACGGCCCCTCCGGTGTGACACAGCCGTACTCTTCTGGAGCCAATGGGTATGCCAACCAGACCAACGACCCAGACAAGGATATGACCGGGACCTGCTATCCCTGCAACGGCATCGTGGCCGCTACCATGAATGACCAGCTGGTGCAGGAGATGGGCGAGCTCATCGGCGAGGACGCCATGTGGGCCGGATATGCCGGCATCTACGGCAGCGGTCTGAACATCCACCGCACCCCATACGCCGGCCGTGTATTTGAGTACTACTCCGAAGACGGCATCCTCACCGGCCTGATCGATACCTATGAAACTATCGGCATCCAGTCTAAGGGTGTCTATGTGTACAACAAGCACTTTGCGCTCAACGAGCAGGAACTGCAGCGGCAGGGCCTGGCCACCTGGTGCAATGAACAGGCCATGCGAGAGATCTACCTGCGGGCCTTTGAGCTGCCTATCGTGGACGCCGGCGCGAAGTGTGTCATGACCGCCTTCAACCGCATCGGTGCGGTGTGGTCCGGCGCATGTCACGAACTGCTCACCGATTGGCTCCGGGGCGAGGCCGGCATGACCGGCTTTGCGGTAACCGATATGTACGAGGGCGACTATATGAGCAAGCCCCATGAGGTGCTGGCGGGCAACGACATCCCCGACAACTTCCCCGGCACCACTGGCACAGGTGGAACCACCACAACCACCGGTGATCTGGGTGTCGAGTTTGCAGAATATGGCCCCGATGGGGCCACTCCAAACGCTCCGCTGGCCCGAGCAATGCGTGAGTCCGCCCACCGGCTTCTGTACACGGTGCTCCACTCTCGGGGCATGGACGGCATCGGGGTCCACACCAGCATTGTGGCCGTCACCCCCTGGTGGCAGATGGCACTCAATGTGGCGCAGATCGTGCTTGCAGTGCTGAGTGCCGCCGCTGTGGCGCTGTTGGTCGTGGACATGGTTCCCCGTAAAGAAAAAAACCTAAATTCTGTATTCTGTTTGTGACGGGCGTAGCCGCCCGGAATAGTCACTGCCGGCGGGGCTCGGCATTCAACGCCGGGCCCTGTACGGCAAATATGTCAGGAAAGAGGTGAGGAGAAATGACGCGAGCATATATCAGCTTGAACGGGGAATGGACCTTTCACGGGCCGAATGGGAGCGTAGAGCAGGTGAACATTCCCCCACACCTGGAATGGGAAAGACGGCCAGGACGGCGGAAACGACTACTGGCGTGGTACCTGTACTTACGAAAAGAACTTCCGCCAGCCGGAGTTTGATTCGGAGAAGCAGCGGGTGTATCTGGAATTTCAGGGGGTCAACTCCACGGCTGACGTAGAGATTAACGGGAACTTGGCGGTTCACCATGACGGAGGGTATTCCACCTTCCGGGCGGACATTACCGAGATGCTCCAGGAGGAGAACCGCCTCACAGTCCGTGTGGACAACAGTACGAACGACAGAGTATACCCCCAGAAGGCAGACTTTACCTTCTACGGAGGCATCTACCGGGACGTAGCTCTAATTGTAGTGAGCCAGAACCATTTTGACCTGGACTACTTCGGTGGCAAGGGCATAAAGATCACCCGAAGTTGGAGAAAGGCTGCGGAAAAATCCATGTGGAGACCTTTGTGACCGGGACCGGGACAGTGGAGATTTCCCTTTTGGATGCAAAGGGAAACCAGGTGGCGTCCGGAGAGGGGCAGGATATCATTTTGGACATTCCCAATGCCCATCTGTGGAATGGTTTGGAAGATCCCTATTTGTACAGGGCTGTGGCCCGGCTGGTGAAAAGCGGTGAGGTGGTGGATCAGGTGGAGGACCACTTCGGCGTGCGAGTGTTTGAGGTGGATCCGAAAAAGGGATTTTTCCTCAACGGCCGCTCCTACCCCTGCGCGGGGGTGCCGGCACCAGGACCGGCCGGGGATCGGCAACGCTATTAGTCAGGCTATCCATGAGGAGGATATGGCCCTCATCCGGGAGATCGGGGCCAATACTATCCGTCTGGCCCACTACCAACACGACCAGTATTTCTACGATCTGTGCGACAAGTATGGCCTCATTGTCTGGGCTGAGATTCCATATATCTCAGAGCATATGCCCAGCGGCAGAGAAAACACCATCAGTCAGATGACCGAGCTTATCGTCAGAACTACAACCACCCCTCCATCGTGTGCTGGGGCGTGTCCAATGAGATTACCATCTCCACCAAAAACAAGAGGGACATGCTGGATAACCACAGGGCGCTGAATGACCTGTGCCATCGGTTGGATCCCACCCGGTTCACTACCTTGGCGTGCTACGCTATGTGTGGCCCATTCAACCGCTCGGCCCACATCACGGACGTCGTATCCTGGAACCTCTATCTGGGCTGGTACGTACCAGGGTTGTGGCTCAACGACATGTGGGTGAAATTTTTCCACACAGTCTATCCAAACAGGTGCCTGGGCTTTTCAGAGTACGGGTGTGAAGCCATGCCCAACCTCCATGCATCCCATCCCCGCCGTGGTGACCATACGGAAGAGTACCAGTGCGTGTACCATGAATACATGCTACGCTTCTTTGACCGGAATCCCTGGATGTGGGGCACCCATGTGTGGAACATGTTTGATTTCGCCGCCGATGCCCGGGATCAAGGGGGGGGAGCCCGGGATGAATCACAAGGGACTGGTAACCTTTGACCGAAAGACACGAAAGGACAGCTTCTACGCGCGTACAAGGCGTGGTGGAGCAAGGAACCCTTCGTGCATCTGTGCGGGAAGCGGTATGTGGACCGGCCGGAGTCT
>VOFI01000307.1_pt1 | contig 32000 bp, 56 predicted proteins | sample 5384131 | NCBI WGS metagenome assembly VOFI01 (sample SAMN12384728, study PRJNA508395) | human gut metagenome | isolation source: healthy gut H | host: Homo sapiens
TTATTAGCAATCAGGCCGTACGCTCCCGCTGTTTAAAAGCCCCCTCCTTTTTCCGGATTGGGAAACGGTACGGTCAGTCCACTCCGCTTAAAAATACATAAAAAAAGAGCAGGGCTGTCGTGTAAACACATGCCTTACTCTTCGTCTCATTAGCATCATTTGTTTGTATTTTAACAAATAGACGACATGAAGTCAATAAATGTTTAATAATTAACGAATAAAAAATGGTCGAAATATCGTCAAAATGACCAAAAGATGCCGCCAGGGCCGGTAAAAAATACGGGTATGTTCTTTCCTGAAGTTTTTGTGATATGATGAAAAAAAAATAAGGATAACGGCTTTGCCGGAAAGGAGAAAAAGAACATCATGAAAAACACAGAAATTAACATCAGGGATCCATTTGTACTTGTGGAGGACGGAACGTATTATATGTACAGAACGAGGGCCGCTACCTGCTGGGGGCGGCAGACGGCTTCGACTGTTATGTCAGTAAAGACATGGAGGATTGGGACGGAAGTGTTCCATAAACCGGAGGACTTCTGGGCAGATCGGAACTGCTGGGCTCGGAAGTGCACACAAGTACCGGGGATTTTATTATATGTTTGCAACCACAAGGACAGCAGCGTTCATGGGGGAACTGCGATCTTGAAGTCGGGAAGGTCCGCTGGGGCCGTTCGTCATGTACAGTGACCGCCAGATCACGCCGAAGGACTGGGAGTGTATCGACGGCACATTCTATGTGTCACCCGACGGGACGCCGTATATGGTGTTTGTCCATGAGTGGGTGCAGATATCGGATGGCGTATCTGTGCGAGTGGAGCTGAGCCGCGACTTAAAGGGAAGCCGTGTGTCTGAACCGGTGACCCTGTTCCATGCTTCGGAGGCCAGTGGGTTGGGTGCAGACGATCACCAACCGCTCAGCCGGGACTTCATTACGTGACAGACGGCCCGTATCTTTACCGGACAGGCGGCGGACGCCTGATTATGCTCTGGTCCAGCTTTGGGAAAAAAGAGGGCTATACGGAGCGCTGGCTTACTCGGATAATGGGGACATTACGGGAAATGGACACAGGATGACCGCCTGCTGTTTTTAAAGGACGGCGGCCACGGCATGATATTTGAGAGCATTTCCGAGGGAACTGTATCGACCTGCATACGCCGAACAGGCATCTGAAGGAGCATCGGTATTTTACCGTCTGATCGAGGAGGAGGGAGACGCTGCGCGTAGCGGAGAACTATCATGAAAAAGTATTTTTCACGGGGAAAATGCGATGGAATCGGAATCAGCCACGTCGCCAGGGACTGTGATCTAACGGAGACGATCGGATTTTATAAAAATAGTACCAGATTTATTATATTCTGGATAAGGGGAACGTTTTTTCTATCAGGGGAGCAAAAGCTACCGGATGGACAGGGGAACCTGACCTTCATCGACAAACGGCAGATTCCCTTCACCAATGTGATCGGGGAAAATACCACGAGAGAATATTGATTGAGGTGGATGAGAAATGGCTGGTCAGCATGGGAAAGGCCATGGAGCTGGACCTGATCGGTTTTTCACAAATTATCACGGCGTTTACCGGCTGGAGGGAAAGCATCTGGCGGCAGTGGAGAAAAAGCTCAAAAAGATGGAAGAGGTGATGGTGCAGAAGAGATCCTGCGCGCCCGCGGAGGTAAAGAATCTTCTGGTTTCCGTTATAGTATCCATGGTGTATGGCGCGGGCACGAGGTGTGAGGAGTACAACATGCCAAACGGAAAGATGCTCCGTTACGCCAAGGCAAGGGAGATAATCAGTATATTATGGGCATTACTCGGAGGTCTACGGACTGGAGGATCTGGCTGGAATCTTCTACATGGACAAAAGCTATTTAAGCCGGATCTTCAAAGAGGTGACTAATTTTACCGTAAACGAATTTATCAACTGTCAGAGAATCGGTCATGCCAGGGATATGCTGCTGGATGAGTCGCTGTCCATGGAGGAAATTTCTCAAAGGCTGGGCTATGAAAGATTATCCTATTTTGACCGTGTTTTTAAGAAATATGTGGGGATAGTCTCCGCTGCAGTACCGTAAATCAAGCGAAGAAAGAATGAGGATGAAGAAAACCAGTCAATATAGTGCAAAAACCGGAGATTTTTGAAGGATTGGTGAAAGTGCCCAAATTGGTTGAAAAAATAAGTCTTAAATAGTAAGATATGTTTACAGAAACGTATCGGATCCGGAAAAGCTTAAGCAGGTAACCCGTGAGAACAAAGACAGCGAAAGGTGTAAAGGGGATCAATTATGAAATTAAGAAGACTTATGGCACTGACAACAGCAGCTATTATGGCAGCATCACTGACCGCATGCGGCGGACAGAAAGCTGAGACAAATACACAGGCAGCGGACAGCGGGAAAGAATCGGCGGCGGCCGGGGAGCAGATCACGCTTCGCATGGCGTGGTGGGGATCTGAGGACGAGACATGATGCCACCAACAAAGTAATCGAAAATGTATGAGGAACAGAATCAAACGTACAGATTGAGGCGGAGTTTTATGATTTTGACAGCTACTTCACAAAGCTGGACACCCTGGTGGCAGCCAATGATGTATGGGATATCTTCCAGATGGGCGGAAACTTCCCTGGAAATATATAAACAGCATTGAACCGATGGACGCCTACATCGAAGCGGGAACCATTGATGTAAGCGACACCACAGAAAACTTCCCTGGCGACCACGAGAGACAACGATTTGCAAATTACAGGTGGGAATCTCCATCGGAACCAACACCTATGGAATCGCCTATGATCCGGCCATGTTTGCGGGCTTGGGACTGGAAGAGCCGTCCGACAACTGGACATGGGATGAGTGGAAGGCTGACTGCCTGGCGATTACCGGGAAGCTGGGAATCTACGGAAGCTCAAAGATGGACAACTTCATCGCAGGTGTAACGCAGAGAGCCTCACAGGCCGAGAAAGACGGCAATTTCTTCAAAAAGACCAACGATGGCCTGGAATTTACGGATACTGCCACCTTTGCATCGTATATGCAGATGATCAAAGGATTTAACGGACGCGGGAGCGTATCCTGATGCAGGTGCGATCAAAGGAGATCAAGGACATCGAAGGCGACTATCTGGTAACAGAAGACGCAGCCATGACCTGGGTATCCTCCAACCAGATCGCCTCCATCGTCAACGCAGCCGGCAGAGAAATCAAGATTGCGCCGGTACCGCGTATTACGAAGGACGGCTCCTACGGAATGGGCGTACAGTCCTCCCAGCAGTTATGTATGGCCAAGAGTTCCAAAAACAAAGAAGAAGCAGCTAAGTTCATCAATTATTTTGTCAATGACATCGAGGCCAACAAAGTATTAAACGGAGAACGCGGTGTACCGATCATGTCGAAAGTAAGAGATGTAGTTATGGAGCAGGCGGACGACAGCAGCAAGATGATCTACGATTTCGTAGACAAAATCGGCAACTTCCCCAAAAGAAGACTGCAACGTCATCAGCCCGGACCCCAAGACAGAGATAGAAGATCAGTATAAGCTTCTGATTGAAAAAGTACAATACGGAGATGTAACCCCAGAGGATGCGGCAAAACAATTAGTCGAATTTGCGGAGAGTAAATTTACACGCCAGCAATGAGCCATGCGAAAAAAAGGGCAAATGCAGATATGCGTTGTGCTCGCACATAAGCATATCTGGGTTGTCCTTTTCATAGGGCGAACCCGTGACCAGATGAAGCGAAGCGGAATCGAGGTGCATAACGGACTAACGGGATGCAATCCCAATTCAAATCAATACCAAAGGCAGGTGGGACCAGCCCCTATAAAAAATCACCTCACCTGCCTTTTCTGCGCAAAAAAAATGGAGGAAATGACCAATGGAAGAAAGGAAAACCAGCAGAAAAAAGTTCTGGTACAACGACAATACGGTGGGCTATATATTTTCGCTCCCGTTCATAATCGGTTTTCTGGCATTCACCCTGATACCGATCGCGGTTTCCATGTACTATTCGGTAACCGACTATAAACTGGGCCAGACACCGGCATTTATCGGAATCAAAAACTATCTGGAACTCTTAAAAGATGAGCGGTTTATCAATTCCGTAAAAGTAACCCTGATTTACGTTGTTACATCCGTGCCGACGAAGCTGATTTTCGCGCTGTTTGTAGCGTATTTGCTGACACAGGGAAGGCGCGGCGTGACATTTACCGTTCCTGTATTACGTACCGTCCTTAATCGGCGGAAGTATCGCGGTAGCCCTCGTGTGGAAGACCATCTTTTCCAGAAAAGGCCTTGCCAACACGATCCTGGCTTCTTTGGGACTTCAAAAGCTGTCCTGGCTCGGTGATCGAAGCTGTCCATGGGAATCCTGGTTTTTAATGTCGGCATGGCAGTTCGGTTTCCTCCATGATCATTTTCGCAGCAGGTTTGAAGGAGATACCGGGCAGCTATTACGAGGCGGCGGAAATTGACGGCGCGAACAAATGGCAGCGTTTCTTAAGCATCACGCTTCCATGCCTTTCCCCCATCATTCTCTATAACCTGGTGATGCAGACCATCACGGCATTTATGGCATTTACGCAGGCATTTGTCATCACACAGGGAGGTCCCAACGACGCGACCAACTTCTATGCCCTATGTCTACAACCACGCATTCAAGTGGTCCAATATGGGGTATGCCAGTGCGATGAGCTGGCTCATGCTGGTTTTTAATCAGCTTAATCACATTTATTCTCTTTAAATCCTCGAAATTCTGGGTATTTTCTGAGGCAGATCAATAAGGAGGGGAGAAAAAGATTATGACGAAAAAACATAAAATCGAAGCAGTCCTTTACCATTTGTTTGTGTGCCTGTTCGGACTCCTCATGATATATCCGGTGCTCTGGATGATCAGCGGCTCACTCAAAAATAACACAGAATTTTAAACGGAGGAATGAATTTGATTCCCCGGCCTGGAGAGTGGAGAACTTTGCCAACGGCTGGAAGGATTCGGCGGAATCAGTTTTGCCACCTTCTTCTCCAACTCTTTTTCGTAGCCGCTGTTTCTACCCTTGCCACGGTACTGTCGTCAGCCTGTGTGGCTTATGCATTTTTTCGAGGGTGAAATACAAAGGAAGAAATATCTGGTTTACGGCCATGATCTGCACCATGATGATACCGACACAGATCATTCTGGTGCCGCAGTACATCATCTACAAAAAAACTCGGCTTCGTCGGAACGTATCTTCCTTTTAATCCTGCCGCATTTCTTCGGCCAGGCCTTCTTCATCTACCAGATGATGCAGTTCGGATCCGGTATTCCGAGAGATTTAGACGAGGCAGCCATCATAGACGGATACGGCAAATATACGATATTCACAAAAGATATTCCTGCCGCTTTTAAAGCCATCCATCGTAACCACGATCATCATTCAGTTCTACTGGAAATGGGACGATTTCATGTCACCAATGATCTATTTGAGCAAGCCGAAGATGTACACCGCCTCCGTGGCGATTAAGAATTTTGCGGATTCCACCTCCACTACGGACTACGGCGCCATGTTTGCCATGTCCACGCTGTCACTGATTCCGGTATTCTGATTTTCCTGTTCTTTAACCGGTATCTGGTAGAGGGAATCAGCACGAGCGGTATCATCTGCGGTAAGGGATAATCACAGCGATACTATGACACAGAGAGGAAAAGTGTGAAAAATCAAACGAGTGTAGCCTTTCAGACCTCCGACGGCCTGCTTTCAAAAGCTGGTGGACACGGCAGAAGAAGAAAGTCCAGAGAGAATCTGAAACGGTTTGAAAACAGACTGGTGCTGATCGAAGGCGGCGGTTAAGAAAATATGGCTGGAGACGCAGCCCATGGGCGGCGAGATGTACGCCAAACGCAATTTGGAGGCGGGAATCAACAATCAGCACTGCTTTGCGGAAAATCAGAGGGAGGACGGCAGAATACCCGGAAGCGTAGCCTGTGAAAACGGCAGGATTACTCCGCAGTTCAACAAATTTCCAGGGCTTTGTTTCCCCCTCCGCTGCGCTAAATGTATACTATTTAATGGGAAAGGATCCGGGATATCTCGATCTGCTCTACACCACGCTGGAACGTTTTGACAGCTACTTATGGCGCGTGCGGGATTCCGACGGTGACGGCTGTCTGGAGACCTGGTGCAAATACGACACGGGAGAAGACCACGCCCTCCGGTACAGGGACGCCCCCAATGACTGGAGCGAGGAAGTGCCCCCGGAAGGATGCAGCGTGGTTCCCGTGGCTTCCATGGATATTATGAGCTTTTCCTACGCATCGAGGGAAACGCTGGCAAAGATTAGCAGAATCCGGAAAGACATCAGGCGGGAAGCGCTCTGGAAGGAGAAGGCAGCCCAGGTACAGGGCCAAAAAAATCGGTCCCTATCTGTGGGATGACGAAACGGGCGCCTGGGCTTCGACCGGGACAAGAATCACCGGGTGCTGCGAACGATGACCCATAACAATCTGCGTGCCATGTACTGGAACAGCTTTACCCAGCCGATGGCCGATCGCTTCGTAGAAGGACCATCTGCTGAATCCGGAGGAATTCTGGACGCATATGCCGCTTCCCTCGGTCGGTAAACGATCCGCTGTTTCGGAATGTGACGACCAGCGACTGGAGCGGCCAGGCGGAGGCACTGACGTACCAGCGGGCCATCCGGGCTTTGGAAAATTACGGGTACGACAGCCTGATCCCGGAACTGGGCGAAAAAGCTGTTTCGGGCCATCGGCAGGACTGCGTCTTCGTCCAGCAGTATGACCCGTTTACGGCGGAGCCAAGTCCCTTGTCTGCCTGGATGGAGAACAGGACTGTACGGGCCGGCCCTTCTGTCGGTTCTGGGTATGCGCGCATACGGCGTCCATATCGAGCATGACGCGGTCTTTTTGGGGAACCGTGGGCGGCCATGAGAGTGTTTATGAACAGATCTGGGGGAGACCGTTTCCCCTTTAAACTGGTTCAGAATGGAAATGGGGCGGAAGGCTTTATGAATGGAAGAAAGGTATTTGAAGCCGGACCGGGCGTCAAGGTGATTACCGGGCTGGACGGAAACGTGCTGGGAGTAAAGAAACTATCAAGAATGGAGATGTGAAAAAGCTTATCCGCCAGAGGTTATAAGAAATATAGAAGGAACAAGAATATAAAACGAATAAGAACATAAAAAGAAGGCTCTGGAAGCTGCAAATGCAAACTTTCAGGGCCTTTTTTCCATATCACGCTGCCCGCGTTATTCCGGCGGCCATTCCTCCGTCTCCTCAATCCAGGCCACATGAGCGGCTTCCTTCACGCCGCCTTCGATCAATCCTTTGCGAACGGTCTGAAAGGTTCGGAGAAACAACCGGCCGGCTGCCCGGGAGAACAGCTTCGCGTCCCGTTCTTCAGAGAGCGTAACAGGACCTTCATGATGGAAGCCGTCTCCCCGGGAGTGAGCCATAGACTGCGGCAGGAGATGGGCCAGAGTGTCTGCCACATGAGCTGGCTGCATACCTCCGAGAGAGCGCTGTTTCCCATGGCATAGAACAGGTCGAAAACACGTCTTATAGTGCCTGTAGCAGTCCTCCTGGTGTACACATTCCCTCATCTGCTCCGGGCGTAAAATGCCAGCGTGTCAGCGGGAATACCAGGAAAGAATACGCTTGAGATGCTCCCGGCTGTCAGTGCCAGCACCTGAAAGGCCTCCAGGGGAGAAGCAGTTCTTTCCGGCACTCCTCGGACTGAGGAAGCTGCATGGCCTGCTGGTTCACGATATCCAGGGCCATCGTGCCCCTTGCCGTTCAGCGTTTGACAGCGTTAAAACTGACCAGCAGCGAAAGACTCCGGCGTATGGTGATCTCCGCCACGGAAAATTCCTCCGCCAGCTGCGAGACAGACGGCAGGAATTCCCCGGCTGGTACTGACGGCATAGAATTCGGTAAAGGAGAATCTGTGCGGTAAAGGATCTGTGTTCGATTCTGCCCATGGTGATGTACCATCGGAACGGAACTGGAATTGGAACCGGCTGACCGGTTCTGGCGTAGGAAGCTTCCAGGTTCTTCCGCAGCTTCTCCGCCCGAGCTGGCTGATCTGATCCAGCTGCCGTTTGATCCCGCCGAAATCTTCCGCGGCATGGCATGTCAGGAGATCTTCCATATAATTCGCCAGACGGTCAAAATAGAAATCGGAATAGCTGGCGTCAGTCATCATGTATAAGTCTGAGAGATGGCCGAACATGGTGCTCTCTGCAAAGAGGCTGGCAAGAAGGGGATTGCCCAGGCTGTCCAGCACGGTGCAGAAGAAGTCGATAAAGGCCCGGAAATCCCAGCGCCGCACTCTGGAAAGGTACTGTGACAGCTGCTCTCTCTGGTCGGCCGGCAGGCGGCAGAACGCGGGGAACAGTATGGAAGAGAGAAACGAGCGCCTCAGACACTGCAGCCCAGGGCCATCCCCTTGTGGGCCAGATAATAGGTCCGGCAGAAATCGGCGTGATCCTCGTTGCTGAAGTCCTTGATCACGACAGAGGACCGCCCGCTTCCGGAAGAGATAAATCCATCCTCCTTCAGCTGGCGGAGCATCCGCCGTGTGGTTTTGTCGGACACGCCAAATGTCTCGATATTTCATGAATGGAAGGATGGCGTCTCCTTTTTATATAGTAGCCCGATTGAATCCGGGTAACATAAAATTCGTAGATGTAACGGTACAGGCGTGAATCTCTGTCCATAGGGCATCCTTTCTGCTGGTAAAATACTGAAAAATATTTTATCACAGACCATGGGGATTGACAATAAATGAAAATTTCAAAAATATCTTTTTTTTGGAAATATGATATGCTATACTATACTTTATCAAATGGTACATTTTAAGTATTTAAGGCAAATGTGCCGTGTGAAGGGAGATGTCTATGAGTCGTACGGAGGAAGAAATTACCAGAGAGACAGAAGGGACAGAAGAACCGTGCGGCGTCATCGTGGACGATGGATAATATTTTACATATGGCCAATGAGATTAATCAAATCCTGGTGTTTCATACAGGCCGTTTTACGAACAACCTGTTTTCCAACCTCCCCAATGATGTGGGACTGGTGGTCAACGGGCTTCTGCGCAGGCTGCGGAACGGAGCGATTTTTTCGTCCGTCAGGGCGACCGGACTGGAAGGCTTTCAGAATCGGAATTGGAGATAACCGTTTTTCATAAACGTGAAGAACAGGCAGAGTAAGGCTGGGGGGAAAAACTCTGCTCCGTAAGGAGAGGAAAAAATGAGTATTAAGAGGTGTAGAAATGGAAGAAAAGGAAAAAAAGCGACATCAGCGACTTTAGTATCTATTACCAGGAACTCCTGTTCCAGAATGAAGAGATGAAACGCATTATGCAGGAAAATGAGCTGCTGAAGCAGAGATACCAGCGGCTCTATGAGGATGCGCCCTGCAGGATACGTGGTATACAACCAACGGCCAGATCATAGCGGCCAACAACACACTATGCCGTCTTCTAGAGGGGCTTCCCCGCAGGAATGCCAGATACACCGCTTTCCGCGGTATGTTCTGGCCTGAATTTCCAGGATGAACTGTACTTAATGATTCAGAGAGTGCTGAAGAAGAAAACGCCGGAATCCATCGAAGTCCAGATCAGGGGCGAATGAGATCCGGGATGGTAACCACCAACTGTTATCGGGAAGAGGTGGAGATCCCAGGCATAGAGGAACTGGTGAGCAGCGATCTGCTCCGGAGCGTGATCACGGATATTACGGAACTGAAGAAGAGACAGAGAGACTTCTGGAACCGAAGCGTGCATGATCCGTTGACCGGAATCTACAACCGCCAGTTTTATAAAGAAGAGATGCATGACATGGATGTTGCTGGAGAATCTTCCGCTGTCCGTGTCCATGGTGGATATCGACGGTTTGAAAATTATCAATGATACGCTGGGCCACGAGTTCGGTGACCAGGCGATCAAAATCATCGTGATGAGCTGAAACGAAACGCCAGACCGGAGTATACGCTGATGCGGTCGGCGGCGACGAGATTGTAAATCCTGTTTCCGAGGACGAACCTGGAAACGGTGCGCCGCTATATGCAGGAGGCGAAAAAGGCCATGGAAGAGAAGTCCATCTCAGGAATTCCCTCAGCTTCTCCCTGGGGCGCCGCCACAAAAGAATACGCCGGAGGAAGAGCTAATCCTTCATCGTGGCCGCAGCCGAGGATATGATGTACAGCCGAAAACAGGTCAGAGGCGGCAGCCGGTTTAACGGGGCCGTACATATGATTCTGGAATCGCTGTTTGGAACGCAACCGTCAGGTGAGAGACCACAGCCTGAGAATCAGGCAGTTTATCAACTGACTTTGGGACTTGGATGGGTCTCGGTGAAGAGGAGGTGGCCTGCTTATGCAGCGCCGGACTTCTGCATGATATTGGGATGGCCTCCATTTCCGACGAAATACTCAATAAAAACGGCATGCTGACGGAGAAAGAACAGAGAGAAGTTCTGCGCCATCCGGAGGTGGGGCGGCCGGATACCCATGCCAACGGAGACACCGCCGTGTACGCGAGGCAGTGCTCTACCACCATGAAAATGGGACGGTACGGGCTATCCCCGAGGCCTGGCCGGTGAACAAATCCCGTTTGAAGCGCGTGTCCTGGCAATCGCGGACGCCTATGACCGCATGAAGTATGGTTTGAATGGAAGAGGGACGAGGTACAAAGATGAAATGATGATCCTGGAAGAATTTGAGCGGTGCAAGGGCCGCCAGTTCGATCCGGAGCTTACTGAGAAATTACTTGAATGGAAGACAGAAAAGAAGCATCCCGCGTCCTGAAACGGTCTGGGATGCTTCTCTGTACAGGTGAGACCCTTGGGTTTTATGCCTCGGTCTTCCAGAAACCGTGAAGGTTGCACCAGGCGTAGGCCGCCTTCGGTGTATCGCCGTCCTCCAGCGTAAAGTGGGCGACCGGCTCACAGGCGGGATCTGGGAAGGGCACCCGCATGGTGGCCCCGGCCTTCGTCTGTAAGCAGACCCATCCGATGTTGTGCTCCTCGCTCATGGGATGGAAGATGCTTCCGACCTTTGACGGTCACATGGTTTCCGTCGGTTTCAATGATGGGGAGGTGCTTTTCGGAAGCGCCTTCCGAGGTGTTGGGCTCCAGTACCTCAAATGGTTTTAAGCTGTCCGGGACTGCCGCGTTTGGCATTCCTGTGATGGCCTCGAGTACAACGAGACGGTCTCTGTCCGTTAAAAATACAGGCTGTTTATTCATAGAATCCTCCAGTCATCATGATGATTTCATAAGGTTGTCTGCTGCGGATACTCCATTATTTTCCCTGGATTGCCTTCCTTTTATACATGAAGCTGAAAAGCTTTTTTTTCTGGTCTTCGGCGCTGTCCGGAGAATGAATTGCCGCATTTTACCCAATACTATGATGGAAATCTATAATAATATGAAAAGAGGTATTGGATATGAGCGCAGACGGAAATGCTTAATTTTATTTATCAAAATTCCCAGATGGGTGTCGAGACCTTAAACCAGCTGCTTCCTATGATTGATAACGAGGCGTTTAAGAAGCGGATTGAGGCACAGCTTAAGGAGTACAGAGCAGATTCATGAGGAAGCGAAAAACTTTTAAACCGCCATGGCTACGATGAAAAGGGAATTGGAGCCCTGGAAAAAATTATGACCTATCTCATGATAGACATGAAGACCCTGATGGATAAGTCTTCCTCTCACATTGCGGAAATGCTGATTCAGGGCAGCAATATGGGATTATTGATGCGGTCAAGCGGATCAATCAGTATGATGAAAGAGGCGGAGAAAGAGGTGACGGCTCTGATGAAGCGTCTTCTCAAATTTGAGGAGAATAATGTGGAACGGTTGAAGGACGCTCTTTAATAGGGTATAATGGCTTTAGCCTGAGAGAAACGGAGTGCAGCCATGATACTGAGTGTGAGCAGAAGGACGGATATTCCAAGAGTATTATTCCGACTGGTTTTTCAATAGAATGAAAGAGGGATTTCTATGTGAAGAACCGATGAACAGCCACCAGGTCAGCAAGATCATGCTTTCTCCCGACCTGGTGGATTTAGTGGTGTTCTGGACGAAGAATCCGGCCCCCATGATGAGACGGATCGGAGAACTGGGAGAAATCCTGCATTACATACAGTTTACACTGACCGGATACGGCCGTGACATAGAACCGGGGCTTCCGGACAAACACGAGCTGATCCGTATCTTCCGCGAAACTGCGGAAACGGCTGGACGGGACCGCATGGTGTGGCGGTACGATCCGGTGCTTTTCAATGAAAGATACCCGGCGGAGTACCATTTCCGTGCGTTTGAAGCGATTGCAGAAGGAATCTGCGGCTGTACGGATAAGGTGGTCATCAGCTTTCTGGACTGCTATGGGAAGACGAAACGCAACATGAGGGGCATCCCTCTGGAGACGCCGGATGAAGAGATCATGAAACGAACGGGTGAGCGGTTCGTAAAGACGGCGGAGAAGTATGGCATGACGGTGGAGAGCTGCGCGGAGACCGTGGATTTAAGCGAAGTGGGAGTCCGCCATGGAAGCTGTGTCGATCCGGCGATGATTGAACGCATTCTGGGCGTTCCGGTTCGTGTGAAGAAAGACAAAAAACCAGAGGCCGGAATGCGGGTGTGTGGAGAGCGTGGAAACGGGGGCGTACGACACCTGCCTGTGCGGCTGTAAATACTGCTACGCCAATGACAGCGAGGGCGCTGTCATGAGGCGGGAGGGCATGAGATTGCATGCACCGCTGCTCTGCGGCAGGGGTGGAAGAAGGAGACCGGATCACGGTGCGCAGGACGAGCCGGATTCTGACCGGAGAATAAAACCTGATCAGGGGGGATACCAATGAAAAACATTTAAGAATACTGTTTCCGCTCCTTTTAGGCCTGCTTGTGGCGATCAGCGCAGTCTCGATCAAGCGGATTTCAGATATTCGGGACTACGGGAAGCTGATTAATTATGTGGGAATTGTGAGAGGAGCTTCCCAGCGGGTGGTGAAGCTGGAGACGAACGGCCGCCCTGACGATGAACTGATCGGGTATGTGGATGATATTCTGGACGAGCTGGTGACCGGCCACGGCAGGCTATATGGCCTGGTCTCCACGGACTGCAAGCTGTACCAGATGAATTTAAAGCTGCTGAAGGGGCAGTGGGGTACCGTGAGGGAAAGAGATCGACGCTGTGAGGCAGGGTGAGAGTGCAGATCTTCTGATCGATTCCAGCGAGGCTGTTTGAGATAGCCAACAACACGGTTTTTACCATAGAGCAGTATTCCAGCGACATGGCGGAAAGGACGGTGCGCATGATTTCGGCAACAGCGCTGGTCAGCGCCATCGCGTTCGCGTTTGCCATGTATTTTTACATAAGAAAATTCTTTCAATTAAAGGATACCAACGAAAAAGCTGGAGGATTTGGCATCAGAGATGAGCTGACCGGGGCGTACCATACGGAGAAGTTTTACTCGAGGTAAACCGTATACTGGAACGGAAAACCGATGCCAGATTCGCGGTTCTCTATATTGATTTCGAAAATTTCAAGTATGTAAACGACGTATTCGGCTACTCGTACGGGGACGAGCTGCTCAAAAGACTACGCACGGCTGATCATGAGCCATCTGAAGGAAGAGGAACTGCTGGGCCGCGACGTGGCGGACCGGTTTGTACTCCTGCGCCGCTATGAGAGCCGGGAGGAGCTGCTCGAGACACAGAAACAGGTGGATGAAGAGTTCTTAAATTCCGCCCTTGTCATGTCGAACCGCCACATGATGACCATCGCATGCGGAATCTGCTGCGCGGAGGATCTGGTCGAGGAGCCGGAGGCGGTGAAGATGGTCAACCGGGCCAATTTCGCCCAGAAGGAAGTCAAGAACAAACCGGGAAAGCACTATGCGTTCTACGGCGATGAGATCCGGCAGAAGCTGATTGCGGAGATGAAAGGTGAAGGACCGTATGCAGGAAGGGCTCGACAATGAGGAGTTCGTTGTCTACCTGCAGCCCTAGGCGTGGAGGACGGCGCAGTGAAAGGTGCGGAGGCGCTGGTGAGATGGGCGGTACCGGGCAATGGCCTGCTCTCCCGGGGGCTCTTTATTCCGGTGCTTGAAAAAGAACCACTTTATCGGCAAAGTGGACCGTTTCGTCTTCGAAAAGGTGTGCATATGGCTGCATGAACGCATGGAGAAAGGGCTTGCCGTGGTGCCGGTCTCCGTCAACGTGTCTAAAAATACAGTTTTATAACCCGGATTTCATCCCGGTCTACGCCAGCATCAAGAAGCAGTACGGGATTCCTGACGGGCTGCTGGAGATTGAACTGAGCGGAGTCGGCCGCGTTTGAGCACGAGGAGTATCTGCTGCAGGTGGAGGTGAGCTGCACGACAACGGATTTCTGTGTTCCCTTGACGATTTTTTGGCACCGGCTACTCATCTCTGGGGCTTCTAAAAGATCTTCTATCGATGCTGAAGCTGGATGGAGTATTTTTCCGTGTGAGCGTGGATGTGAACCTGAAATATATAATTGATATGGTGAAAGAGCTGAATATCAGCACGGTAGCCGAGGGCGTGGAGCGTCAGGATCAGATAGAATTCTTAAAATCCGTAGGCTGCGATCTGATTCAGGGCTTCGCATTCTATAGGCCGATGCCGATGGATCAGTTTGAAAAGGTGCTCGATGGAGAACAGTGATATGCGGTTTCACGAAAATGGGTTTCGAGAAAAATAAATGAAATTTATATTGACAAATGCAGGGAAATCTTGTAAACTTATTCGTGTTGTGAGTGAGAGAGCAGCTGCTTCAAACTGATTCCGATTACGCACAGGACATCGTATGTCTGCCCAGATAGCTCAGTTGGTAGAGCAGAGGACTGAAAATCCTCGTGTCGTTGGTTCGATTCCGACTTTGGGCATTGTGCTCGCGAGAGTACATTTGAAATGCTTTTGGAATTTCCTTTGCGGGTGTAGTTCAATGGTAGAACACTAGCCTTCCAAGCTAGATACGTGGGTTCGATTCCCATCACCCGCTTTAGAAAAATTTCTGTTGCATTTTCATGAGATGTATGTTATAATGCTTTTACGAAAAAGTTCATACTTTGTTTTATCGTTTATGCGCGAGTGGCTCAGTGGTGGAGTACAACCTTGCCAAGGTTGGGGTCGCGGGTTCGATCCCCGTCTCGCGCTCTTTTTATTTGGTGGCCGGAGGCCTGCAGTTTTGCAGGAGTCCGGTCTTTTTGTTTTATATTTAAGTCGTCTGTGATATCAAAAGTCTTCCTGTGATATCGAAAAGTCCTCCCGGCAGGAGCGGTCTGCCAGCGGGATTCTCTTTTCCATTTCTTAAAAATCCGAAACTTTCCATTGAAATCTCACATAAAACCAATCATAATATGCAATAAAATTTCATAACAACCCCGTATAATTGACACAATTATTTCATATGCTATGATGAAGGAGAGGTAGGAAATATGGCAGCAAAAGGATTGCTGCTGCGTCTGAAAGACTATCAGGTCAAGGCAAGCGCAGCGGAAAAGAATGCAGTAACAATCATCTTGAATCATCCGGATATGGTGATTGGAAAGAGTATACACGAGTTTGCAGATTTGGCCTATGCGTCGCCGGCGACCATTATCAGACTCTGCAGAAAACTGGGCTGCGCGGGATACCGCGATTTCCAGCATGCGCTTGTATATGAAAATGCTCTGTTTAAGGACAGCAGGGAGATATCCGTTCAGGAGATCATCCCCACGCCGTCGACAGAGGACATTATTCAAAAGGTTACACGAAAAACATCGAGTCTCTTGAGACGTCAAGAAAGCTGGTAGAACCGGAGATTATTGACACCTGCGTCAAAATGATCGAAGAGAGCAGGATTATCCAGCTGTTTGGACTCGGTTCCTCCCTTACTTGTTGCACGAGACCTGTATTTAAAATTGATACGTGTGGAGAAACTGTGTAATATCTGCGACGACTGGCACGCTCAGCTGCTGGCCGCGAGAACCATGAAAGGGGCGATCTCGGTATCGTGATCAGCTATTCCGGACTGACGGAGGAGATGATCACCTGTGCCAAGGCGGCAAAAAAGCCAACGGCGCCAGAATTATCGTGCTCACGAGGGCCGCTGATTCCAAGCTGGCGGCCGAGGCAGACTGCGTGCTGGCTGTGGCCGCTACGGAGCTGATTCTGCGCAGCGGAGCCATGTCGTCCAGAATTTCACAATTAAACATGGTAGATATCCGCTATGTTGCCTATGTAAATAAAACATTATGAGAGCTGCATGAGGAGTTTTCCGAAAACACACATTCAAAAACCATTGGAGGAATATTAGAATGCTTGATTTGACAAAGCTGACAACAGAGACAAGAAATGATAAAACCATGAATTTAGATCAGATGACTCCTGCTGAACTGGCGGCCGTGATGAATGAGGAAGACGGCAATGTCGTCAAAGCCGTAAAGGAGGTTATCCCGGAGATCGCCACAGCGATCGAATGGGCAACCGAAAGCTTAAATCGCGGCGGAAGAATCATTTACATGGGAGCAGGAACCAGCGGCAGGCTGGGAGTTCTGGATGCCGTTGAGTGTCCGCCCACCTTTGGAGTGTCTCCCGATCTGGTAGTTGGTCTGATTGCCGGCGGTGAAGGGGCATTCGTAAAGGCGGTGGAAGGCGCGGAGGACAGTCAGACCCTGGGCGTACAGGAGTTAAAGGATTTAGCTCTCAACAAAAATGACATTGTGATCGGTCTCGCCGCAAGCGGAAGGACCCCCTATGTGATCCATGGTCTCGCATACGCTGATTCCATCGGATGCAAAACGGTCGCAATCGCATGCAACCGGCAGTCAGATGTAGGAAAGGCCGCGCAGCTTGCTATCGAGCCGGTAACAGGCCCGGAGGTCCTGACCGGTTCCATTAAGGCTGAAGGCCGGTACCGCCCAGAAAATGGTTCTGAATATGATATCAACCGGCAGTATGGTGGGATTCGGAAAGGTATATCAGAATCTCATGGTGGATGTTCAGCAGACCAATGAGAAGCTGGTCGTAAGGGCTCAAAATATCACCATGACTGCCACCGGCTGTACGAGAGAGAAGAGGCGAAAGCCGCTCTTTCAGAGGCTGACGGTCATGTTAAAACGGCCATTGTCATGATCCTGCTGAGCTGCGGCGCGAAGGAAGCGAAAACGCATCTGGATGCGGCCGGCGGCCATGTAGGAATGCTTTATAACACATAATAGACGATCGGACAGAACGTCTGATCTTAAAAACAGGAGGGACCATATGAACTACAGGGGAATTGATGAAAAGCTTCTCTCTCTGCTTGGCGGAAAAGATAATATTTTGGGCAATGCCGCGTGCATGACCCGTCTGCGCATCAGCGTGAGAGATTTAAGCATTGTAGATATCGAAGCAATTAAAAAAGTGGAAGGCGTGCTCGGCGTCGTGGAATCGGAAACACTTCAGATTATCCTGGGGCCGGGAAGGTGAATAAGGCGCTGGAGGAGTTCTCCAAGCTGACAGGGGCTGGCCAAGGGCGCAGTCTCAGACGCCCCGGCTTCCGCCGCTGGAAACGTGGAGGATCTGGCTAAGGAAAATAAAGCCGCACAGAAGGCCAAATACGATAAACCCGCTCCAGAATTTTTTGAAGAAAATTGCTAATATTTTCGTGGCGCTTCTTCCGGGCATTATCGCAGCCGGTTTAATCAACGGAATCAGCAATGTTGTCAACGTCTCCACAGGCGGCGCGCTCAGCGGAATCTGGTGGTATGAATGCATCCGCACCATGGGCTGGGCTCTGTTTGCCTATTTGCCAATCCTGGTCGGTTATAACGCCGCAAGAGAATTCGGCGGTTCCGCATCTCTGGGAGGAATTGCGGGCGCTATGTGTATCGCCAATACTGCGATGCCGCTTTTAGCCAAATATAACGACGCGCAGATTCTTCTGCCGATCACCGGTAATGTGTTCAACCCGGCCGCAGGCGGTATGCTTGCCGCTCTGATTGCAGGCGTATTTTTCGCATTCTTAGAGAAACACATCCGTAAGATTATGCCAGATCTGATCGATACGTTTATCAGTCCTCTGCTCGTATTAATCATCGGCGGACTGGTGATCCTTCTGATCATACAGCCGGTCGGCGCGGCTCTGACATCTGGTATTTATACTGTGCTGACATTTGTATATGAAAAACTCGGTGTTGTGGGCGGATATATCCTCTCGGCAGGCTTCCTTCCGCTGGTTGCGGTCGGGCTTCATCAGGCGCTGACGCCGATCCATGCCATGTTAAATGATCCGGCCGGCGCGACGCAGGGCATCAACTATCTTCTCCCCATTCTGATGATGGCGGGCGGCGGACAGGTAGGCGCAGGTCTGGCCCTATACTTCAAAACAAAGAACAAAAGCTGAAAGGCTATATCCGCGATTCGATCCCGGTAGGTATCCTGGGTGTGGGCGAGCCTCTCATGTATGCGGTCACACTTCCGCTTGGAAAGTCCTTTATCACTGCCTGTTTAGGCGCCGGTGTCGGCGGTGTTCTCTCCGCACTGTTTCATTTGGGAACCGTATCCCAGGGTGTATCGGGGCTGTTCGGCCTGCTGATCGTAAAACCGGGACAGCAGATTCCATATATTATCGCTATGGCTGCGGCTTACGCCGGCGGTTTTATTCTGACCTGGTTCTTTGGTGTGGATGAGAAGCGGATCAACGAAGTCTATGGGGAATAAATTTATGAAAACAGGAATTTCACTCTATTTCAGCAATGGCGTGGAAAAGAACGAGGCGATGATCAGGAAAAGCGCAGAAAGCCGGCATCAGATACGCGTTTACCTCCATGCATATCCCGGAGGAGACGGGGATCGATTATAAAGGATGCCAGAAAGCTTTTGGAGCAGTGCAGAGATGCCGGCATCAATCTGATTGTCGATGTCAGTCCGGTTACTTTAGAAAAGCTGGGCTGCACCTCCTTCGATGAACTGCTGTCACTGGGGATTACTTATATCCGTCTCGACTTTGGATTTACGGCAGAGAAAACGGTCGAGCTTTCGGAAAAATTTCATATCGTTTTCAACGCCTCTACGATTTCACAGGAAGATATTCAGGACTGGGCGGCGGCAGGGGCAGATTTTACCCGCTTTGCCGCCTGCCACAATTACTACCCGAAACCATATACCGGTTTGTCACTTGACCGCGTAAAGGAGATGAATCAAAGGCTCAAAATTCTCGGCTTTACCACGATGGCATTTGTTCGGGCAATGCCGGGCTGCGCGGCCCTCTCTGTGAAGGCCTTCCCACGGTGGAGGAACACCGGTTTTCCAGGGATGAGGTGCTTCTTCACATGCTGGAGCTAGTACCAGGCGGATTCCGATATTGTTCTGGTGGGCGACAACGATGTGACGGAGGAGGTATGGACGCAGCTGGCTGCACTGAGCAAAAAGGATATGTGACCCTGCATGCGGATATACGGCCCGGTTATGAATTCGAGAGGGCGATCATCCATCATGACCGGCCCGATTCCAGCGAATATGTGATCCGATCCCAGGAATCCCGTTTTAACTGCAGGGACCGGGTCATCGCGGCAGACACAGGGGAGATATTTCCGGCCAGAGGCTGGCCGGAAATATCTGTATTGCCAATGAAGCGTATTTGCGGTACATGGGAGAGCTTGAAATTTCCAGGGTTGACATGCCTTCTGATCCGCGCGTGAATGTGATCGGACAGGTGGACGGGAAGGACAGAAAATACCTTCCGTATATCAGGGAAGGGCTGGGATTTTACCTCTGTCCGGCTGACGGACAGTGATGAGAATCAGGAAGAAATCTTGTTTGACGGATTTCTTCCTGATTTTTTTTGATTTCTGATTTCTATGAAGAAAGTTTGTCCTATGAAACAAATACCTTCCGGGGAACCGCCTGCCCTGCTGCATTTCCTGTTGCAATTCCCCTCTGCCCTGTGATAAACTTTCCTCATAAACAGCCGCCGCCAAAACGGCAGCGGAAACGGAAAGAAGGAGAGCCTTTTATGAATACGAAACTGGTTCGTTTTACAAAATATATGCTGGATGCCATGTTTTATATCGGGATTGTGCTGACGGCAGCGATCCCGGTGCTGTTTTATTTTTTCGGGAATTACATCGAGAGCTTCCGGAAATACTATGTATTTCAATGCGTGATCTATATGGCTTCCGGCGTGATGGCGCTGTTCATCATAAAGGAGCTGCGGAAGATGTTTCTCACTGTCCTGACGGATAATCCGTTTGTCATGGAAAATGCCGGTTCGCTTAAAAGATGGGTAAATGCAGTTTCATGATTGCGCTTCTCTCCATCATCCGCCTGCCGGTATCGCTCACTCCGGCGACGGCTGTCATCATTATCGTGTTTGCCATTGCCGGACTCTTTTCCATTGTGCTTTGCCAGGTGTTTGAGAAGGCGGTGCAGTACAAGCTGGAAAACGACTTGACAATATAGGAGGGATAGAATGGCGATTGTAGTAAATCTTGATGTCATGATGGCAAAGAGGAAAAAGGGATTGACGGAGCTTGCGGGCGAAGTGGATATCACCATGGCCAACTTATCCATTCTGAAGAATAATAAGGCGAAAGCCGTCCGTTTTACCACGCTGGAGGCGATCTGCAGGGCGCTGGACTGCCAGCCGGGAGACATTCTGGAATACGTTCCGGATGATCCGGCCGAGTAAACCGCTGCTGCTCACGGCTCTAAGGGCCTCTGTAAAAATATAAAATAAATTAAAAAAGTTTCCGAAAGTACTTGACAATATTAACTGTAACTTTTATAATAACAGTACAAACTGAAACAAATAAAATTACAGTTAATAACACTTTCAGGAGGCGATATGGGATTTTCAGTTGAAGTCGGAATACCGGCAATTACAGTATTTATTCAGGGACTTTTAAGCTTTTTCTCACCCTGCGTGCTGCCACTTGTACCGCTTTACATCGGATATCTGGCAGGAGGAACGAGGACCGTCGATGAAGAGGGACGCGTCCGGTATTCGAGAAAAAGTTATGACCAATACGCTGTTTTCGTAATCGGCGTCAGCTTTGCATTTTTCCTGCTGGGCTTTGGATTTACGGCAGCGGGCCGGTTCTTTGGCAGCAACAGAACCCTGTTCGCACGGATCGGCGGCATTATCGTCGTCCTGTTCGGATTATTCCAGCTGGGTGTGTTCGGAAGCTCCGTGCTGGGGCAGGAACACCGGCTTCCTTTCCGGCTGAACCAGCTGGCGATGAATCCGCTCCTGGCATTAGTGCTCGGCTTTACCTTCAGCTTCGCATGGACTCCCTGTGTGGGACCTGCGCTTGCAAGCGTTCTTTTGATGGCTTCCTCGGCAACCTCCCAGGGAACCGGATTTTTACTGATCGGCGTCTATACGCTGGGCTTCGTCATTCCGTTTCTGGCAGTGGGACTGTTCACCGGATCGGTGCTCGATTTCTTTAAGAAGCATCAGAATGTGGTGAAGTACACGACAAAGGCCGGCGGCGTGCTGATGATCGCCATGGGTGTTATGATGTTTACCGGCTGGATGAACGGAATTACCGGATACTTATCAAGCTTTGGCGTGGGCGGCCAGACCGTGACCGAGTCCCAGGCGCCTTCCGGCAGCGGAGACAGTACTCCTGACAGCAGAGAGACGGCGCCGCAACCGAGGCGCAGAGTCCGTCAGATAACGGACAGAATCCGGACCAGAGCGCAGGACAGAGCGGGGATAACGGACAGGATAGCGAAAGCGCGGCTGCCGGCGAGACAGGATAAAGTCTTCCGGATATCGGACCGCGTGGAAGCGCCCGATTTCACTCTGGTGGATCAGTACGGAGAAGAACATAAACTCTCGGATTATAAGGGAAAAGTCGTATTTTTAAATTTCTGGGCGACCTGGTGTCCGCCATGCCGCGAGGAGATGCCTGATATCGAGGCCCTTTATAGCAAGGAATACGGAGAGAATTCAGAGGATCTTGTCATTTTTAAGCGTGGCAAATCCAAAAACGAAGGATAATCCGAACAATAATGACAAAACTATAGAAGAAGTGACAAAGTTTATGGAGGATAACGGATATTCTTTATCCTGCACTTATGGACACAACGGGTGATGTTCTGTTACAATACTATATAACAGCATTCCCAACCACGTTCATGATTGACCGTGAAGGACGCGTCATCGGCTATGCAAGCGGCGCGCTGACAAAAGACATTATGAAAAATATAATTACACAGGCGCTTTCTGGTAGAAAGCGCAGAATAAGGAGGAACCATATTATGGCAGTAGTAACATTTACACAGGAAAATTTTGATCAGGAAGTATTAAAGAGCAGTGACATCGCGATCGTCGATTTCGGCGACCTGGTGCGGACCGTGCAAGATGTTTTCACCGATTATTGATGAGATCGGGCGGAGGAGAATCATCCGACTGAAGGTTGGCAAGGTGAACGTCGATGAGCAGCCGGATTTAGCCGGACAGTACCGCGTTATGAGCATCCCGACCCCTGCTTGTATTCAAGGGCGGCAGGTTGTGTAGCGACCCAGTCGGCGTACAGAAGCAAGAAGGCCGTTCTGGATATGGTGGAAAAAGGCCAGATAGCCGATAAAGGACTGCGTTAAGAATGGACTGATGGACCGCCGGTTGAGTGGCCGGTTCGGAAGATTCCGGGCCGGGCGCTTACCCGGCGGTTTTTTGTACTTTTTAAACATATGGATTTCCGGCAGGCACTGTGGTAAAATTTTCAGTATACATACAGAAAGCCGAAGTAAGGCAGCTGCAGGAAAGGAGGAGGCGTCATGGTGTTAAAACGGGGAGGCGGCAGCATACAGGGCCTGGAAGGAGGGCGTGGTACATACGACTCTGAACCCGAAAGGGCCGGGCGCGGTGCGGATACATCTGATTCCCCCGAAATATCGCCCCTTTGGAAAAAATCTTATGCGATGATTTTAAATGGATATTACATTCTTCCTCTGGGATACCCTGGGCGGTTCTCCTGGGTAATTTTATCCGTGAGGTGAACCGGTATGACGGCCGTCCCATGGACGAAAAAGATATGGAAAAGGTCGTGACGGCGGCCGTGGGAGACGGGGAAGTCGTACCGGGTGCCTGAGGAACAGCTGCGCGGCGATCTGGAGGAAATTCTGGCCATGCTCTACGGCGTCGCCTGGAGAGAAACCCTCCGGGGAGATCGGAACTGCTGTCCCTGCGGGAGTATGCGCCCTATGACGGCGCCCCACCGGATGGATCTGATGGTGAGCGCCATGACGAAGGCGGACGGAGGCTGGAACTGTAATTTACAGTGCCGCCACTGCTACGCCGCCGGACAGCCGAGGCAGAGGGAAAAGAGCTTAATACGGAGCAATGGAAGAAAATTATCGACAGTCTGAAAAGCGCCGGGTGTGCCGCAGGTTACCTTTACGGGCGGGGGAACCGACGCTGCGCAGGGACTTAGTGGAGCTGGCGGCGTACTCGCGGTGGTTTGTGACGCGCCTCAATACTAATGGAATCTGCCGCCACGCCGGATTTATGCCGGGAGCTTTACGAGGCCAGCCTGGACAGCGTCCAGATTACCCTTTATTCCTGGGACAGCGGGATTCACGATTCCCTTGTCGGCCGGAAAGGCGGCTTTTACGGAACCACAAGGCATCCGAATGCATTAAACGCAGGGCTTAATGTCAGCGTGAATACGCCGCTGTGCAGGGATAACCAGGATTATGGGAAGACGCTGGCGTTTTTAGACGGACTGGGGTCCGGTATGTCACCTGCTCCGGGCTGATTGAGACGGGCAACGCCTCCTCCGGCGGTCAGTCTCCAGCCAGCGTCCATCAGGGGAGATGGGAGATCCTGACAGCGGCGGCGGACATCTGCCGGGAAACGGGGATGGGAGATCGGTTTTACGTCACCCGGCCGGGCGGAGGTGAAGCTCTTAAAGCGGCTGGGAATACCGGTACCCATGTGCGGCGCCTGTCTGTCCAACATGGCCGTGACACCCGACGGGCTGGCCGTTCCGTGTCAGAGCTGGCTGGGCGGTGTGGTTCTGGGGATATGAAAAAAGATTCCTGGAAAAGCATCTGGAACCATGCGATGTGCAAAAAAATCCGGGCCATGGAGGAAGAGGAAAGCCTGTTCGCCCGAACCGGGAAATCCGAAAAGGGTGGTGAAACGTAATGGCCAAATCGAGGGCAAAAGCAGAGGAAGAGGAAAAGAAAAAACTGAAAAAAGAGAGAATCCGGAAAGCCCTGATCCTGGCGGCCATCGGTCTGGCCGTACTGATTATTTATCTGATTATCGCCTGTATGCCGTTAGATGAGATGACGGACTACCGTGTTCATGTGACGCCCCAGGACGATGGGAGTCTGAGATTACATACACAGGCTACGAGTGGAAGGTCTTAAACGATTCAAAGGAGGGACCTCAGCTGGGTGAAGCTGGGCATGGCGAATCCCAACTATGTGGTGAAGGAGTTTGGCGGAGCGGCCGGTGGAACTCGTTACCAGCCGTCAGAATCTTCTGAGAATCCCATGCTGGAGCTGAATCTGGACCGGTCCTATTACAAGGGGGAGACGGCCAGCTTCTGGGTTTACGGTACACCAGAGAAACATGCTGTGTGAGAACAGCGCCGACCCGGAAGAGCCATTTTACGATTTCACACCGGGCTGGTTTGATGAAATGCGTGTGAAGCACTACGAGTTTACCTGGGAGCAGAGGGAATATCCTGACCCACGCGGACCGGACGGAAGACGGAGACCTGGTGTGGGGGGACCCTGAAAAAGGGAGAGCAGACAGATGAAGCTGACCTGCGCCCTGGAGGGCTTCCGGCGGCCGGAGCTGGTTGTCTGGGGAGTACCGCAATGGCGTGGAGGGGGACAGCCCCATCGTCGGAGCCATTACCATCGTCCTGTTTTTCGGTGCGCTGTGCGCCGTATTCGGTTTCCTGGGGGATTCCGACCAGAGCCATTACAACGGAGCCGCGGCTATCACGGCTATCACGGGCCGCGAAGCGGGGGAGGCGGCATGTGCGTGCGCCTGTGCCTGTGCGGGCTGCGCGTGCGCCTGCGCAGGAGGGAAGAGCCGGATGCAGTAAGGATTTCTATCATACGGCAGATAAAAAGAAGAGAAATAGCGGAAAAAAGCCTAAAAATTTTTTAGAATTTGAATAAAAAGTGGGAATCGGGGTAAGATATAGCAAACCGGCTCCCCTTTTTGTACTAAAAAATGTACAAAAACCCGCAATTTGTATACCATCAATATTATCCAGTAAAATTTACGTACATAATAGACAAAATCAAAATTTTTAGGTATAATACCATGTATATGTGCAAAATGCAGAAAAGCAGGTGGATTCATGCGCCATAAAAAAGCGTAATAGGAATATGATGATCCAACTGGGTCTCAGCGTCATGGTGCCTGTGTTTGTCTGTATTCTTGCGCCGGCAGCTGGATTGACCGGCATGCCGGGACGAACCTGACGATCTTTCTGATGTTTCTGGGATTTCTGGCAGGCGGATGGAACGGCTGACAAGGTGCAGCCATGACGACGCTTCGGATGAATGGCAGGAAGAGAAAAAAAGAGGATCAGGAGGCACGTCAGGAGCAAATGGGAGAGCCGCGCCCGCCGGTGCATAAGCCGAAGCAGAAGAGCCGCGTAAAGGAGACAGTGAGGGATGATGAAAAGCTTTAGAAAACAGGAGGATTTGTGAATTGGGGAAGGAAACAAAAAGAATCTGGTGCTTGAGGTTTCATCAGGAATCGTGATTTTTACCGTGGCAGCCATGCTGGTTGCGCTTATTGTGTATCCGAAGCCGTCGGTTTTGCCGGGCTCCTGCTGGGGATGGTCCTGGCTCTTGCCATGTTTTTTCCATGGCGGAGGTGCTGGACCGCTCCATGAAGACGGAAGATTCGAAGACTGTCCAGAAAAAGGACGGTGATCAGTTCGGTCATCCGTTATGTCGTGCTTTTGCTGTTCTGGTTATCGTCGTGGTCTGGTTTCGGATCAGGTCAATGCGGTTGTTCTAGTAATCGGAGTCCTCGGACTCAAGGCTGGCGCATATCTGTGCAGCCGGTTATACACAGGATCGTGTCACGGGGAAAAAAGAGGAGTAATTTTTCGTGTAGGAGCCGGTGTGATCAGTAAGAAAGGAGGCTTAAGCGTATGGGCATAGCTAGTGCCAAATAATGTGGACTTTATGATCAAGGGCGTTTTCAAGTTTCAGGCATTCGGCCAGGAACTCTGGGTAACAACGACCGAGATCGGTTTCAAATCGTGACCATTGTCATTATTGCTGACGCAATTGTAACCAATGTTAAGATGAAAAGCGACGGAAGTACCAGGTACATTCAGAATATCATCGAATTCGCAGTAGAGACTAGCTTGATACTGATGGTAACGGCACAATGGGTGTCATAATGCGAAAAAGTTCGTTAACTATATCGGAACTATATTTATTTTCATATTGTTCTGCAATATTGGCGGCTTATTTGGACTCAGAACACCAACAGGAGACTTTGGTGTAACGTTTATGCTGTGGTATCTTCACATTCTTGCATTACACAGTATCAGGGTATTAAAAACCACGGAATCGGTCATCTGACGAGCATGTTCAAACCGTTCCCGATCCTATTCCCCGATTAACTTGATCGGAGAGATTACAAATCCACTGTCTCAGGCGCTTCGTCTGTTCCGGTAATAATGATGTCAGGCGTTGTAAATGGGATTGTGGTACGGCATGATGCCAATCTTTGTAAAAAATTGGTATCCCGTCATTTTTACATGTATATTGTGACCTGTTCTCGAGGATGTATACAGACATATGTATTCTGTATGCTGACCATGGTATATGTCAATGATAAGATGGATTAACAAAGGATTGTTTTCACAATCAAAAAAGCGCAGGAGCGCGTAATACAAAATTGATTTCAGGAGGAAGTTATCTATGAACGGAATTTCAGGACAGGATTTTATCTTAGGTTGTTCAGCAATCGGTGCGGGCCTTGCGATGATCGCAGGTATCGGACCTGGTATTGACAGGGTATCGCAGCAGGACACGCAGCAGCAGCAGTAGGCCGCAATCCGGGCGCGAAGTCTGATATCACATCTACCATGCTTTAGGCCAGGCCGTTGCCGAGACAACAGGTCTTTACGGTTTCGCTGTCGCTGCTATCCTTATGTTCTTAAAGCCATTCAGCTAAAGAGAAGAACGGATAAGAATAGAGAGCGAGAGGAGGCGAAACCTTGGAACGATTATTGGGATTTGACCCACAGCTGCTTTTCGATGCGTTTGTGACGGCATTAACGTCTTTATCCTGTTTTTCGCGTTATCCTATCTGCTGTTCAACACCGTGCGTGACGTCCTGGAGAGAAGAAGACAGAAGATCGCCGGAGAACTGGAAGTCCGCTGCTGATGACAAAGAAGCTGCGAGAGCCATGAAGGAAGAGTACCAGACACGGCTTACCAGCGTCAATAAAGAAGCGGAACAGATATTAGAGGATGCGAGAAAGAGAGCAAAACAGCGCGAAGCAGAAATACTTACAGAAGCCAGGGGAAGAAGCGAACCGCATTATTGAGAGGGGTAACCGCGAAGTAGAGCTGGAGAGAAAGAAAGCGCTTGACGATATGAAGGAACAGATCATATCCATCGCTTCTGTCATGGCCGGCAAGGTTGTGGCTGCGTCCATTGATACAACGGTATCGGATGCCCTGATTGAGGAAACTTTGAAAGAGATGGGTGAGAGCACATGGCAAAGCTAGTATCAAAAGTATACGGCGATGCATTGTTTGAAGAGTCCATCGAAAAGCAGAGTGTTGACACCCTGTTTCATGAGGTGAAGGCGCTGCTTGCCATTTGGCGGGAGAACCGGGAACTGGCGGAACTTCTGGATAATCCAAAGATTGTGAAGGAAGAGAAGATCGGTATCATAACGAATATCTTCGCCGGCCGGGTGTCAGACGATCTGATGGGTTTTCTGGCAGTCATTGTCGACAAGGGCAGACAGAAGGACATTCCTGCAATCTGCACGTATTTGAATTTAAGACCAGAAGAAATTAGTTCCGTCATTAAGGAACAGATCGAAAGATATTCTTCCCAGCTGGATGTATCCGATGTCGGAACCGTCATTCAGGTAGCGGATGGTATCGCTCGTGTACATGGACTGGAAAATGCCATGCAGGGTGAACTTTTGGAGTTCCCTTCAGAAGTATACGGAATGGTTCTGAACCTGGAAGAGGACAACGTAGGTGCCGTTCTTCTGGGAGATCATAAGAATATCAATGAAGGTGATACTGTAAAGACAACCGGACGAGTTGTAGAGGTTCCGGTAGGCGACTGTATGCTTGGCCGTGTAGTTAATGCACTTGGACAGCCAATCGATGGAAAAGGACCAATCCAGGCAACCAGGCATCGTCAGATCGAGCGTGTGGCACCGGGGGTTATTTCCCGTAAGTCAGTAGATACACCGCTTCAGACAGGTATTAAAGCGATCGACTCCATGGTTCCGATCGGCCGTGGACAGAGAGAGCTGATCATCGGAGACCGTCAGACAGGTAAGACAGCGATCGCGATCGATACGATCATCAACCAGAAAGGGCAGGGCGTAAAGTGTATTTATGTAGCAATCGGTCAGAAAGCTTCGACCGTAGCTTCCCCTTGTTAAGACTCTGGAGACCTTTGGGGCAATGGATTATACAACTGTAGTTGTGTCAACAGCCAGTGAGCTTGCACCACTGCAGTACATCGCACCGTATTCAGGATGTGCGATGGGAGAAGAATGGATGGAGAACGGAGATGATGTACTGATCGTTTATGATGACCTGTCCAAACATGCAACTGCATACCGTACCCTTTCCTTACTTCTGAAACGTCCACCTGGACGTGAGGCTTATCCGGGAGATGTATTCTATCTGCATTCAAGACTTTTGAAAGAGCAGACCCGTCTTTCAGATGAACTTGGCGGTGGTTCACTTACAGCGATTCCGATTATCGAGACACAGGCAGGCGATGTTTCTGCTTATATCCCGACAAATGTTATCTCCATCACAGACGGACAGATTTATCTGGAAACGGAGATGTTCCACGCAGGTTTCAGACCAGCGATCAATGCGGGTCTTTCCGTATCACGAGTTGGAGGATCTGCACAGATCAAGGCAATGAAGAAGATCGCTGGTACAATCCGTATTGATCTTGCACAGTACCGTGAGCTGGCATCCTTTGCACAGTTCGGATCGGAACTAGATGCAGAGACTTCCGAACGTCTGGCACAGGGGAGTCCGGATCAAAGAGATCCTGAAACAGCCGCAGTATCAGCCGATGCCGGTAGAATACCAGATTATTATCATTTATGCAAGAGCAGTTAAGAAGCTTCTTCTTGATATTGCGGTAGAAGATATTCTGGCTTTTGAAAGCGGACTTTTGATTATATTAAGACAAAATATCCGGAAATTCCAGAATCTATCAAGAATGACAAAGTGCTGAAAGAAGAGGTAGAAGAAGCTCTCAGAAAAGCAATCGGAGAATATAAAGAACAATTTCAGGCAAGGTAGGTGATACAAAGTGGCATCTATGAGAGATATCAAGCGTCGCCGTACCAGTGTACAGAGCACGCAAAGCAGATTACAAAAGCCATGAAACTTGTCTCTACCGTAAAGCTGCAGAAAGCAAGAACCCGGGCAGAAGAATCAAAGCCGTATTTTGACTGTATGTATGCAACAATGACCTCTCTGCTTGCAAAGGCAGGGAATATCAATCATCCATATCTGAAAGCAGATGATTCGAAGAAGAAAGCAGTCATTGTTGTAACATCCAATCGTGGACTGGCAGGTGGATATAACTCCAATGTAGTGAAGATGGTGACTGAAAATGAAGCCTTTACGAAGGAGAATATCCGGATCTATGCAATTGGAGGAAAAGGACTGGAACTTCTGAAACACAAAGGATATGATATTGTCGCTGATTATTCAGAGATGATCGAAGAACCGTCCTATGATGATGCGAAGAGTATTACAAAAGACTTCTGACAGATTTTGAAAATGGTGAGATTGGTGAGATCTATCTGATCTACACATTTTTCAAAAATACGGTAAGTCACATTCCGACGATGATCAAAGTCCTTCCGGCAGAGGTGCAGGAAGAAGCGGGAGAAGAGGATGCAAAGGCGCAGCTTACACCGATGAACTTTTGAACCGGAAGCGGAAGAGGCAATCAGCCTTCTTGTTCCGAAATATATCAGCAGCATTCTGTATGGCGCGTTTGTGGAAGCAGTTGCCAGTGAGAACGGTGCACGTATGCAGGCGATGGATTCGGCAACCAGCAATGCGGAAGAGATGATAGATGATTTGGAATTGAAATATAACAGAGCACGTCAGGGTGCGATCACACAGGAACTACCGAGATCATTGCCGGAGCAGAGGCGATCGGATAAATACAGGTTTCTGTATGTAAGGAGGAGAAAATGGCAGATAAAAATATAGGGAAGATTACCCAGGTTATCGGTGCCGTTCTTGACCTTAAGTTTTCGGAAGGATACTTGCCGGAGATCAACGATGCGGTTGAGATTACGCGCAAGGATGGAGGAAAACTTGTGGTAGAAGTTGCACAGCATCTGGGTGATGATATCGTAAGATGTATCGCCATGGGTTCGACAGATGGACTGGTGCGAGGCATGGACGCCGTAGCAACCGGGGGACCGATTTCAGTTCCGGTTGGCGAAGCAACACTCGGACGTATCTTCAACGTACTGGGTGAGCCGATTGATGAAAAAAAAAAGAGGCTCCGAAGGATGTTGAATACGCACCGATTCACAGAAAAGCTCCAAGCTTTGAAGAGCAGGCAACACAGACAGAGATGCTGGAGACAGGTATCAAGGTTGTTGACCTTCTGTGCCCATATCAGAAAGGTGGAAAAATCGGTCTGTTCGGTGGAGCCGGTGTAGGAAAGACCGTTCTTATCCCGGAACTGATTACCAATATTGCAACGGAGCATGGCGGCTATTCTGTATTCACTGGTGTAGGAGAACGTACCCGTGAAGGAAATGACCTTTACTATGAGATGACAGAATCCGGAGTTATCAAAAAAGACAGCGATGGTATTCGGTCAGATGAATGAACCACCTGGAGCACGTATGAGAGTCGGACTTACAGGACTGACTCTTGCAGAATATTTCCGTGATAAAGGTGGAAAGGATGTACTTCTTTTTCATTGATAATATTTTCCGTTTTACGCAGGCCGGTTCGGAAGTATCCGCTCTTTTGGGACGTATGCCTTCAGCGGTAGGTTATCAGCCGACACTGCAGACAGAAATGGGTGCTTACGCGACGCAGGAGCGTATCACATCCACGAAGAAGGGATCCATCACTTCCGTTCAGGCGGTATACGGCAACAACATTTGCCCATCACTTGCTGACCGATATGGATCTGCTGGAGACCGACATGGATGATATGACCCGGCAGATCGAGCGGGAGGAAGCGGAATATCAGCGGGCGGAGGAAAAAAGGAAGCGTCAGTACGAGATACTGAAGAAGCGGATCCAGTATATTTATGAAGAAGGTGAAGTTACCTATCTGGATATTCTCTCTGAAAGCGAAAACCATTGGTGACGTAATCAACGGGAATGAGTATTTTCAGCAGCTCTACGAGTATGACAGGAAGCTGATCACAGAGTATGAGAAGACGAAGAACGATGCGCTTGGCCGGAAGGAAGTGCTGGAGGAGCGGCAGTCGGGCTTCAGAGCTTAAAACAGGAATATGGAGTCCGGGAAAAGAAGCTCCGGACCATGATTACGAAAAAAAGGGCGGACGAGTCTGATTTTGACCGCAGACTCAGGGCGGCAAAAAGGCGGAAGCCGGCAGCCAGGCCGAGATTATAAGGAAGAGCGGAGGAGATCCGGCTTCTTCAGAAGGAAAGAAAGCAGGGAAGAGGAAACGCAGGGCGGAAGAGAAACGCAGGGCGGAAGAGGAACGCGGGGCGGAAGAGCAGAACAGCGGCCCTGGAAGGATCAAGAGCATGGGTGGTTCGGAATTCGGACGGAATGTCGCGGACTAC
>VOFI01000879.1_pt1 | contig 32000 bp, 59 predicted proteins | sample 5384131 | NCBI WGS metagenome assembly VOFI01 (sample SAMN12384728, study PRJNA508395) | human gut metagenome | isolation source: healthy gut H | host: Homo sapiens
CAATCATTAAGCATTAAAGCTTTCAGTCAACTGTGGCACCACTTGTTTCTTACGTGAAACAGCACCTGGAAGGAAAGCGTGGTTGTTTTCAAGTTTGAAATTGAAGGCAGCTTCCACCTTGTCCATGTTGGCACCAAGGGCAAGAATTTCAGAGTTTGAGTTGACGATGTCTGTAATCATCAAGACAAAATCAGAGTAGCCGTTTGCCGCATTAGCCGCTTGCATAGCTGCTTCGATTTCTGCTTGGCGTTCCAAGACTTCCGCAATATCAACTGTGTTGACTTGAGCCACACGAACGTTATTTCCGTTCAATTCAAAGTCTTGGCATCGATGTCGATCAATTCTTCTGCTGATTTGCTTGCCAAGTTAGTACCAGCCTTGAGCATGGCAAGACCGTATTCTTCCAAGTTGACACCAGCCAATTCAGCCAATTCTGGCGCAATCACTTTATCAGATGGGTGTGTTGTTGGTGATTTCAAAAGAAGTGTATCTGAAATCAAACCTGAAAAGCATCAAACCTGCCAATTCTTTTGGCACTGCTACACCGTGTTCTTTGAACATGCGGTAAACGATAGAAGATGCTGATCCAACTGGTTCTAAACGCATATAAAGTGGGCTAGCAGTTTCAAAGTTAGCCACACACGGTGGTGATCCACCACACCGTAAACTTCTACTTCAGCGATATCTGAAACAGATTGTTGGAATTCATTGTGGTCCGTCAAGATGACTTGTTCTGCACCTTCTGCTTTAGCAGATGTGATAACGCGTGGTGCTTTCCACACCAAAATAGTCCAATACGAAAGCTGTTTCTTCATTTGGAGTTCCAAGAGCCACTGCTTCTGTATCCAAACCATATGCTTCTTTTTGCAAGATAAGCAAAAGCTACAGATGAGCCGATAGCATCTGAGTCAGGATTTTTGGTGACCAAAACGAGAATTTTTGACATATTTCTACCTCTTTATTTCATTTATAGATTCACTCTATTTTAGCACGTTTTGCCATTTAAAGAAAGGGAAGAACAATGCATTTCACTAGAAAAAACAGTTGGGATTGCCAACTGTTTTTCTTTTATCCTTTGACCCGTTTCAGGTAATCTTGGTAACTTTCTGTTTCCATCAAATCTTTTGCATTTTGGACCCGTTCTTTTGTCGGTGGTTTTACACCCTCCAATTTGTAGGGAATGCCCAATTCACGCCATTTGAATTCCCCCATAGTATGGTAAGGCAGAATTTCAAATTTATCAACATTTTTAAGGGTTTTTAACAAATTTTCCAAGTTCGATCAAGTCGTCATCTCGGTCCGTCAAACCTGGTACCAAAACGTGACGAATCCAGACTGGTTTTCCAATATCAGATAGGTACTTGGCACAAGCTAGAATGTTTTTATTGGTTTGGCTGGTCACAATTTTGTGTCGTTCATCATTGATTTCCTTGATATCGAGAAGCACCAAGTCTGTCACCGCCATCAAGCGGTCGAATTTTTCCAAATAACGAGGTGTATTCCGGAAAGGAAGGGCACAGGTATCCAAGGTACAATGAATTCCCAACTCTTGAGCCTTAGTGAAAAGAGCAATCAAGAAGTCAATCTGCAAGAGGGCTTCTCCACCACTGACTGTGATCCCACCTTTTGGCCCCAAAATCCACGATAACGGAGGGCTTCTTCTAGGACATCATCCACTGTCCGTTCACGGGACTTGTTGGTTTCCATTGCCCAAGTATCTGGATTGTGGCAGTATTGGCACCGCATTTGACACCCTTTGAAGAAAAAACAATAAAGCGGATCCCAGGCCCATCTACTGCCCCAAAACTTTCTGTTGAGTGTACCATTCCTGTTACTTTTCCATAGTCAACTGTTTCATTTTCCATTGAGGAACCTCTTCTCTTGAAAACGTTTTATGATTTTTATTATATCACGATTCCATCTATTTTAAAGAGTTTAAGCTTCTTTTTTGAAAAGAAACTGTTCTTTTCAGTAGTTTTCATTGTCCTAGTACAGTTTCCAATATGGAACTATCTGTCCTGTATTTTAGGAGAAAAAAAGGAGCCAGCGACTCCTTTTTAGATCTTTTTTAGAAAACACGTTAGTGAGTCGTCCTTTTCTTCTTATACCAGACAAGACTCATCGTAGCTACTGCCACTCCAAAAGAGCTAGATAGCTTGTTTCTTGTCCAGTAGATGGAAGGATTTTCCGCTTGCCTGGTGTCTTAGTTTCTGTTGTTGCCTCTTCCTTGTCGTCTTGCTTCTCATCTTCGTTCTTGCCCTTCTCTTTGCTTTCAGCTGTTGAACTCTTTTTTGTTCATTAGCTTGGTCCTGATGAGGGGCTAGTTGAGTTCCTGTATTCGATGAAGAAGGGCTAGTTTGTCCCGTTGGTTGTCCTATATTCCTTGTTGATCATCCGTCGGCGTTCCTGGAGTTTGTGCTCCACTAAAGTCGATTTGGACCAAGACAGGATCATGGTCTGATGCACGGCCGTGTTCCTTCATAAAGGAAGCATTGATATGGACTGGTTCAAACGTTGCTTTAGCTGCCATGTTGTTTGAGATAAAAATGTTATCCAAAACTTGATTGCTACCACGGTAGAAATAAGAATAGCGATCGCCTGCATCATGTTGGGCCATTAAGTTGGTTAGTTCATTGCCCGCAAGGATCTGTGCCGTGGTTGAGAAATCGTAATCATTAAAATCACCCGTCAAAACGAAGGTGGTCTTCGGATTTTGCTTCAAGCCTTCTTGAACAAATTGATGAATGACACTGGCTTGTGCTTCACGAGTTGGCAAGGTATGTTCCACTGCTGGTTGGCTTGCCCCATAAATAGCATCATCTCCGATTTTTGATTTCAAGTGATTAGCAATCACCACAACTGGTTGGCCTTTTGAATTCAAACTCAACGGCTAAAGACTTGCGAGTATGATCAAACGATGGGTCATTAGGGGCAATCCGAGCTGGATTTTTAACCAGGTGTCCCTTGTCAAATTGTGCTGCTTCGTTGCTAGTTCTTTGCCTCTTTTTTGGCTAAGGTTCACGCGTTCTGGATTGTAGAGGATTCCCAAACGAATATTGGAACCAGGCTTTCCTCCGTCAGCGCCATCTACTGGAGCAACCTCCGTATACTCATAGCTCTTGCCACCCAATTCCTTGATCCGACTAGCTAGTTTGCGTCCACTTTCAACACCACTGGTCGTCCCGTCATCCACACTGCCATTATTGTCCTGCACTTCGATCAAAGTGATAATATCCGGATTGTGAATTTCATGGATAAAGGAATTGGCAATCAGCGTCACCTTATCCTCTGGCGTTTCATTTTTGGCATTGTTGGCCGAGAAATTTTCAATATTATAGGAAGCGATGGTCAGCTTGTCCTCACTTGGTTGGGTTTGAGCTGCTTGACGCTGCAAACCACCATCTTGGATCGTCAACTGTTGAGTAGGCTCTAACTTATAAAAGCTATTCCGATACGTTACCACTCCTGTTAGGTCTTCTGTAAAGTAATCCTTGGCTTTTTGCAACAAACTGATTACCAACATAAATAGGGATCGTCGCTGTATTTTGCGCATGTGGCCGTAGATTCAGACCTCCAATATTGTTTAAAGGAAGGCCTGTGAAATCTTCTCCCAATACATAGATATCTCCTTTGTACTGGGGACCAGGACATGCGGTTTCTTCACTACTGTGAGCATACCTTCAGACTTTCCCAATAATCGAGAGCATCAGTTTCTGGAGCATAAGCAGTCGGATTAGGCTTCACCTCTGCTGGCATGCCTGCAGTGATATTCACAGCTTCTGGAAGAGGGGCTGTCCCGTCTTTGTGATCCAAGCATCGACCAGCATGGTCACCGTTAAACTATTCGTTGGTTCCCTTAAAGGTCTTCCCAGCTCCCAAAGGTGACTTCTTCCATATAACCTTCCTTGACAGTACCTGTTATTTTAACCTTGTCGCCGACCTTGACCTTGTATTTAGAAACTACATAAATCCCATCTGAAGTCCGACTATTACCATCCGATTCAATATCTTGGGCATAAAAACCATAGCGGTCTGTTTTGGTCACCACTGCATTTTGATGGCTACTTTTTTGGCCTTCAAGTGGAGAGCGTTGCGATTCCCCTTGAATTTCCCCGATCTTAACCGTTTTCTCCTCAGTATCGTCTGAGGAACTGCTAGATGTCTCTTCTTTATCACTCGAAGCTCTCGTCGTAGCTTCTGTAGTTGTTGTTGTAGCGGAAGTAGAATGATTTGTCGAGCCTTCCTCGCTACTAGTGTTCGTCATAAGTGCTGGCTCTGAAGTCGAAGCTGTGGTCTCGTCAGCAACTACCGTGAGGGCACTGTTAAAGCCCCCAACTGACTAGCCAATAAGGTGGCTACTAGGCTAATAATCGAATCTAAAATTTTTTCCATTATAAGGAATCTTTCATGCTATTCTCCGTACATAAAAATATTTCCTCTTTTATTATAAGGGGAATGACCTTGCTACCAGGGTCGAGATACCATCCGCAAATCGCTCAAGCTCTTGCAGGAGGAAGGCTTTATCGAGACTGTTCAAGGATATGGGATCGCAAGTTTCTAAACAAGCTCACTTTGATTTCCCTGTTTCCCAATTAACCAGCTATCAAAGAAATCGTCAAAGCTTCTGGTCTTCACTCAGAAACCAATGTCATTCGTTTGGAAAAAATCAGTATCGATGAAAAGGAGCTAAAAAAGACAGGTTTTCCCCTTCACCGTTTGGTTTGGAAAGTAACCCGGCAACGGGTGGTGGATGGCGTCGCTTCAGTCTTAGATATTGATTACCTAGATAGAGAGCTCACCCCTGGCCTTACCTAAGGAAATTGCCCAGCACTCTATCTACCAATATATAGAAGAAGACTTGAAATTGCAGATTGGCTATGCAAAGAAAGAAATTTTGATTTCACCAATCGATAATCGCGACAAAATCTTACTGGATCTTGGAAAAGACCAACACGTGGTAACGGTCCGTTCCCAAGTTCACTTAGCAGACGGACGCCAATTCCAGTTCACCGAAAGCCGACACAAATTAGACAAGTTTCATTTTGTCGACTATGCAGAGCGGAGGAAATAAAGGAGGCTGGGACAAAAGTCCTAGCCTCTCAATTATTTTTGGATTGTCGAGCAAGACGCAGTGGTTGAGTGGGCTCCCCTACGCTGATTTCATCAGTTTTTACAGCCCTACTCAACTGTGCGGAGGTGGGACGACGAAATCGAATTCTAACGAATTACCGATTTCTGTCCCACTCTCTTTATTTTATCTAATACCAATTCATCACTCACCAGGGTTTCACCACTGTTTTGTTGGAAGAGGCGCATCAAATCTTCAACCGTTAGGTTTTTCTTTTCTTCTCCTTTGACGTCGACAACGATTTTGCCTTGGTAGAGCATGATCAAGCGGTTGCCGTATTCAATGGCATGGTTCATATCATGCGTAATCATCAAGGTTGTCAAATCATGGCTTTCCACGATCTTTTGTGTCAATTCCATGACCATTTCACTAGTCTTGGGATCAAGCGCTGCGGTATGTTCATCCAGAAGCAAGAGTTTGGGTTTGACCAAGGCTGCCATGACCAAGGTCAACGCTTGACGTTGCCCACCAGACAAATATTGGGTGTCTGACTTTGAGGCGGTTCTCTAAACCGATATTCAGTTCCTTCAAGGCTTCACGGAATAATTCGCGATCTTTCTCCCGAACTCCCCCAGCCCAAACCACGAGATTTCCCCCGACGTTGGGCAATGGCCATATTTTCTTCAATGGTCAAACGAGAAGCTGTCCCCATCTTGGGATCTTGGAAGACACGCGCAATATCTTTCGCACGCTTACGAACACTCGTATTTTTGATAGAGTTACCTTCTAGCAAGATATCCCCCTTCATCCACAACTAGATTTCCTGCCAAGATGTTCATCAAGGTTGATTTTCCCAGCTCCATTTCCACCGATGACCGAAATGAAGTCCCCTTCTTCTACTTGGAGATCCAAGCCTTTTAAGACATGGTTTTCATTAACTGTTCCTGCTTCAAATGTCTTATGAATGCCTTCAATTGATAATAATGTTGCCATACTTTTCTCCTATTTATTTCCTAACTTCAATCCGCGAACACGAAGACGTTTTGCGCCTCAGGAGCGAACAAGACAATCGCGAGCAAGATCGCATTGAAGAGACGAACCATATTTTGATCGAGATTTGGGATCTCATAAATATTTAAGATAATCAAACGGTAAACAATGGCTCCAACCCCGATGGAAAGCAAGCGCCAACCAATGGTCAATTCGTGGATCAAAACTTCAGCGATAATCACAGCACTCAAGCCGACTACGATCGTCCCTGTACCAGAAGTCACATCTGAGAAACCATCATTTTGTGCAAACATGGCTCCACAAAGGGCAATCAAACCATTGGAAATCATGTAGCCCAACATCTTCATGTTATCTACATTGACCCCATTGGCCTCACTCATTGGAATGTTATCACCAGTCGAGCGCAAAACCAAGCCAAGTTGCGTCTTCATTAAGAGGGTCAACAAGATACAGACGATGATCAAGCAAGAAATGCTAATCAAAAGACAGATTCTTCATTGGACAAGCCTAATTTCATGACACTTTGAAAATGGTACTAGAATCTCGATAGAGAGGTTAGGAACCCCTCCCATGATTTTAATATTGATAGAGTAGAGACCGGTCAAAGTGACAATCCCTGTCAAGAGGGCTGGAATTTTCATTTTGTATGGAGAATCCCAGAAACCAATCCTGCGATCATTCCGGCTAGGAAGCCTAAAAAGGTTGCAAGCCAGGGTTTCTTCCGGCTTGAATTTGGGATGCTACAACTGCTGCCCCAAGTGGAAAAGGCTCCTTCTGCCGTCATATCGGCAATATCTAAAATTCGAAATGTTAAGTAAACACCGATCGCCATGATCGACCACAATAAACCTTCTGATAAACTTGATAAAACAAAATTCATCTCAAACCTCCTATTTTTCTACCTTCAACGAGCTAATATCAATTCCAAGCTCTTTAGCCATCTCTTTATTGGTGTGCAATTCTAATTTTTCAGGTGTTTCAACTGCGACTTTGCCGGGTTTCTCACCCTTCATGATGCGAATGGCCATTCGAGCAGCTTGTCTTCCCAATTCCTCATAATCAGTACCAAAGTTGTACAAGCCACCAGTAGCTACCATTTCAGCAGATCCACCAAAAACTGGTACCTTATGACTAATCGATACCTGTTTTGACAGTGTCCATTGTAGAAAGAAATGATGTTATCCGTCGGAACAAAGACGATATCTGCTTCTGACATGATACTGTCTGCTGCCGCTTTTACATTGTTACTATCGAGGATGGTTTTTCAACAACTTGATAGCCTTTAGCTTCTAAAGGATCTTCTTCGCATTATCTTTTTGGACGACTGAGTTAGGCTCACTTTGCGTATAGAGGATCCCAACTGTTTTCGCCGTTGGAAGGACTTGCTTAATCATGTCTACCTGTGTAGAGATCGCATCTTCTGACTGGTCACTTGTCCCTGTGATATTGCCACCAGGTTCTTTCAAGTTTTTTCACCAATTTCGCTGCCAATGGATCGGTCACAGCTGAGAAGACAACCGGCGTTGTTTTCGTCGTATTAGCCAAACTTTGAGCCGAAGGGGTTGCAATCGCAAAGACTAGATCACTTTCTCCGCCAATTGTTTGGAAATGTTTTTCAGATTTCGTTGCTCCCTTGAGCATTTTTGAAATCAATCTGGATATTTTTCCCATCCACATATCCCTCTTTCTTCAACTCATCGATAAAGCCTTTCCGTGTCGCATCGAGAGACTTATGGGTGATGTACTGGGAAATCCCAATCCGAAAGACATTATCCTTTTTAGCATCCTTCAGATGGTGTAAGGTCACCAATGAGGTTAACAAAAGGCCTACGAACCAAAACTGGTGCCAGTAATTTTTGACTACTTTCATTTTAAAACTCCTTTTCTGCAAAATAAATAAAAATCCGCTTAGATCATTCTCTAAACGGATGCTTGAAATTCTCCAACAAGTTACAAAAAACCTCGGTCCATTTAGATACTAGCTCTATGGACCATCATCAAAAATCTTAGCCACATAGATACAAACAAATTAGCTTTGGGTTGTTTTGCATCCATGAGATCATGTCTACAAACACTATCTAAAGTAGCTAAAGTAAAATTTTTGAGTTGAAATGGCTTGTTGCTTCATGTTTATTTTCTGCTTTCTTTTTTTATGGGTATTATCTTACCTTAATTTTTTTGGGCTGTCAAGACTATTTCAGAAATTTTTAAATTTTTTGAAAATTCAACTAGTCCCTGACAAGAAAAAAACAGAGGCTGGAACACGTCCAAGCCTCTATTTTTAGTCTTCTTTGATTTTGTTTCTTCATCTTCCTCGACGATTTCAGAAATTTCAACTTTTCACCTTGGTCACACGACTATTTTTTTCACCTTGTCATTTAGTCAAGATCAAGTGTTTCTTTTGACTATCGACTTCACAGCTGAGGCGTTCTTTCAAGGATGGAATCCGCCTTCAGTCAAATAATACCCTGCAATGGTATCCACATCATCACTTTCCAACTCAACGCCAAAATATTCATTAAAGTCGTTTAGTGACATGGCTCCTTGCACCACATAGGTATTGTCCCCAATTTCAAAAACATCAATTTCTGCTTTGTCAGTCTCATCGTCAATTTCACCGACGATTTCTTCCAAGAGGTCTTCAAGAGTAACCAAACCAGACATCCCACCATATTCATCAAGCAGAATGGCCATATTTGATTTTTGCGTATTGCGCAATTCCTTCAAAAGATCATCCACAAAAATGGTTTCTGGAACAAACAAAGGTTCTTGTAAAAATCTTTCTTAAGACAATATTATCAAAGCCATTGATAAAATCCTTCGTTCAAGAGTCGTTTGGTATGGATAAGTCCGATGACATTGTCCTTGTCATCATCATAGACAGGAATTCGTGAAAAGTTTTGTTTAAGGATACTTTCAATAATTTCTTTGGTATCATTCATTGATATCAACCATGAAGGCATCTGTCCGTGGCACCATGACTTCACGCGCTACCATTTCATCTAATGAAAAGATCCCTTTGGAGCATCTCAATCTCATCGGCATCCAGTGTTGCTTCACTATTGGTCAGCATATACTCGATTTCATCCCGCGTCATCTTTTCATCCGGATCATCGAATTCCATTGGCGTGATACGGCTCAAAAAGGTTGGTCGATGCTGAAAGCAACCAAACAAAGGGGCTGACAATTTTTCCTAATAGAATCACAATCGGAGCTGTTCGAACAGCCAACTCATCTTTCAAGTTCATAGCGATTCGTTTCGGATAGAGTTCGCCAAACACGATCGAAATATAAGTCAAAAATGCTAGAGATAAAAAAGCTTCCAGTTGCAAGAGCCGTTTTGGTATTGCCCATCCATCCAGCAATGACATGTCAAGGCTATCTGCAAGACTCTGCCCCCAGATAAGATGGTAATCAAGGTGATCCCCACCTGAATAGTGGATAAGAAATGGTTGGGCTGTTCCAAAACGCTAAGAAGACGAATATATTTTTTATCCCCTTCTTCAGCTTTTTTGCTCAACACGAGAACGATTCAACGATACCATTGACATTTCAGTCGCCGAGAAAAAGCGTTCAATAATGTCAAAACAATCAATAAAATAAATTCCAGTAAATTTCCTGACTGAGGGTCTTCCATGGATAATTTCCTCCAGTATATAATATTGTATATTATACCACAAAATAGGAGAGCCTGCATTCTTATTCATTTTCTTTTTCTTTTTAATCCCAAAAAATCAGGAACAGGTGATTTTAGAATGTGAATAAATTGTTTACCACACAAAACAACTTAAGTGAGGCTTAAAACGATATAAACCTGTCATTCAAACCTACACTGAAACTTTCCGCCGTAAGAAAAGTGCGGGACAAAGTCTTCTCAATTGTTTTTGGATTGTCGAGCAGACACTCAGTGGTTTTTGGGAGTAAAACAGTATTTTGGGGAAACTGTTTTATACCACAAAATATTTCTGTCCCACTCTCTCACTCAGGAGTTTTTGGGAGTAAAACAGTTTGGGAACTGTTTTATTCCTAAAAATTAAAAAAAGCGAAGGGGTCCAAAACAAATTGAACACGTCTTTGCGGATCGTGATTTAGTCATGGAACTTCCTGGAGTTGCTGAAATCATCACACTGGAAAATCAGCTTCACCTGACGGTACTCACCTGAAAGTTTCTAGGAAGACTTTGTCTTTAGTATTATGCACTGGTGAAATCATAAAAGAAGGCATTGAGTTTTTCAACCAGCTCTAGCGATGAGAGACTACTTGTACAGATAAAGGGTTTTTTCTTTAATTCTGGCATCATAAAATTAGCTACCACGACATCTGCATCTGAAGCTTCAATATCTTTCACTGTCAGATTGTATTTGATCATCTGTGAAAATTCGAAGTTATCTGTACAATAGAAATTAAGGAAATCAATCATAGATTTGGCATGGTGATCGTCAAAACGACTGATAATCAAGACCTTAATGGACTTCCGGCGGCGCAATAATTGTGGTAAGAGACGTTCCCAGTGAGTGTAGACCGTGTAGATCATGTGCTTGATAATTTCTTCATTCAGATTATGCTTCATGGTCTTCATATAAGTGATGATATGATTCTTCAAATCATCATAGAAGGCTGGGAAAATGCTCATAAAGTCTTCGTTTGTATTGGTCTTTAATATCAAATAAGAGGAATTCAGAGAATAATTCCTTCCGACCTAAGTGAGACTGTATTATGAACGTGCATCAACATCTCATCAAATTTTCGATTTCTAAATCATAGGTATAACAAAGATTCTTAAACATATCTTTAATGAGTCTAGTGGATTTTTTTGCATAAGGATCTGTTTAGCGGCCTCAATCAAACTTTCTGGACTAAAAATAGAAATTTCTCTTGAATAAAGATAATGAAGAATTGCTCCAGTACTTTTTTCATTTAACTCGACACCTAGTTGCAAGCTAAAATAGCGCAACATCTCCTCAACATTCTCCACCCCTTGATACAACTCCTTATATTCATCAAAGGTGGTTGGAATATTGATAAAATAGCCTTGCTTGATCCGTGATACAGATAGACTGTCAAGAGCACTTTGTAAGACTTAATGACAGAGAAGGTCAATGGATAGCCATAGAGCTTGAAGAAGAAGGTGATCAAATCGGTCACGGCCTCTTCCTTGAATTCTGGGAAAGGCCACTCCATATAGTAATAACGTTCCGCAAAATATTGAGCATAAAAGAAACGAACATCCGTTTCATCTCCAATGAGTTTCAAGGGGTTAAGATTAATCTTCACATTGTATTTCGTTTGCAACTTTTGATTAATGGTCCGAATTAAGCGATAAAAAGATTGATAGCTGAGATTAAACTTCTTACAAATAAATTCATTGGAAACATCCTTATGAAAAAATAGATATTCGATCAATGCAAATGCTTGCGATTCTTTATAAAAGTGATGATAAACTACTTCTAGTCCAATAGAATCCTCGTAAGCGATTTTGATTCCGTTAGTGGAAGATTCAATTAAAAACTCATCAAATGTACTACGAAGATTAGACAAATCTTCTTTTAACGAACGTTCTGTACAGTCTAGTCGGGTTGCCAATTCTTTTAAGTGGAACCATCTTTTTTCTTTAATCAAGATTTCCAATAATTGTAATTAGCGTCTTTGTTTTTCGATAAGAGGAGTCTCATCTTTTTCAACCTTTCTTCATATTTTCTTTCAAAAATCATCTTTATTTTAACATATTTAATAGAAGTTGTTGATTTTTTTCTGCAACATTTCAAAAATAGGTAAAAACTCTAAAGCCCAATTGGGCAATAGAGTCTAAGATTTGTTAATAATTCCGAATTCTTCTTTCTTCTTCTGCTCTTGGCCGCACGATGGTTATCATATAAATTCACCAAGAATTTCACAATTTCTTTTCCCAATTGAATAGACGGGGATAGCGACCACCATACCAATAATTCCGTAGATATTACTAGAAAGCAATAAAGAGGACCATAATGGTAATCGGGTGAACCTTCATCACGCCTCCAACGATGCGCGGATAAAGAATATTTCCATCGATCTGCTGAATGATCAACATATAGATGACCGCTTTAATCATCATGTCCATATCTGTGAAGGCATAGGTAATGATCATCGGAATCAAACCAATGGTCGGCCCTACATAAGGGATGAGATTGGCAAGTCCAGAAAAGATAGCAAAAACCAAAGCATATTTCAAGCCAATAAAACTATAGCCGATATAAGCTAGTGTTCCAATGATCAAAGCATCGATCGAAATACCACTAATGTAGCGGGAGACCGTTTCATTCAAACTAACCAAGAGGCTTGAAATGTGGAGTTTTGTCATTACGTAAAATGGTTCGCTCTAACATCGGCAATAACTTCTTCCCATCGACCAAGAAATAAACCAGGAAGATCGGTGTCATGATTAAAATAAAAACCGTATTGACAATAGTGTTAACTACACTTCCCAAGCTGTTTGTGACACTATTTAAGAGATTTTGAAGGATATCCATATAGAGAGATTCAATTGTTGAATCGTTGATTGGATATTAATATTTTGAAACAAAGGATTGGTCGATAGTTTTCGAACCAAACTTTGGACTTCCCAATACAATCCTTGGGTCGAATTGATCAAGCTGGTTAACTGATTAATCAAGATTGGGAGCAGATAAAAGATCCCTAAGCCAATGATACCCAAACAAAAGTACCAAGGTAATCAAAATCCCAAACACACGCTTGATTTTTAAAGTGTTTTTCCAACAATTCAACAACCGGATTGGTAATATAATATAAAAAGCCTGCAATTAAAAATGGTAAGAGGATGGTATTCAGAACAGATACAAATGGCGAAATCAAAGTCCCCATTGATTTCCAAATATAGAAAATCACCGTCAATAATAAAATCTCACATGTCCAGAATAACAATTTACTATTTCGAAACATTCCCTACCTCCTGTTTTCTATTCTACCATATTTTATGATAGAATAGAGGGATTTTAATCAAAAGGATGAAGTTATGAATAATTTGATTGAACTACAAGACGTCAATTTGATCCGCAATGGAAAAGCCCTTTTAAAAGAGATTAACTGGCAAGTAAAAGAAAATGAATGTTGGGCGATTTTAGGCCTCAATGGGGCAGGAAAATCGACCCTCCTCAAACTGCTCATGTCTGAATATTGGGCTAGTTCTGGCCAGGTAACTGTCCTTGGAACCCGCTTTGGAGAAGGAGGCATTCCTGAGTTGCGTAAGCGTATTGGGATCGTTAGCTCCTTTATTTCAGAAAGACTGCCAGAGCATCTTTTGACAGAACAAATTGTCCTAACTGGTCAATACAAGAGTAGTATTTTATATGTTGCATATGCGGGGAGGACGAACTGAATTGGGCACGGGATATGCTAACTTCAATTGGAGCTAGCTCTTTGATCGGCCGCAAATACCGTGAACTCTCCCAGGGAGAAAAGCAGACCGTCCTCATTGCACGAAGCCTCATGGACCAGCCAGATCTGATCATTTTCGACGAAGCTTCAAGTGGATTGGATCTCTTTGCCAGAGAAAAACTCCTCCGTCAGATCCATCATATCAAACAACTGGATCACGCGCCAACCATGATCTACGTCACCCACCATGCAGAGGAAATTACAAAAGACATGACCCATGTTCTCCTACTCAAACATGGCCAAGTTGTCGAACAAGGACCAAAGGAAATTCCATCCTTTGTTATTTTCATCATCCCAATATTTAGTTACAGTGAGATGCGTCTGACCCGGTACATAGGTATTGGTCAAGATATAGTTAACTTGGTCAATACTTGCAGAATAATCTGACACCTTTTCTTCCTCAAGGGTGTAGACAATTTCTCGACCATTTTCATATTTTGGAAGATGATCAAAGCTACCTGTCCAAGCTGTGGTAGCTGTTACAGTTCTGCTCTCAACCTTCTTTCCATTCGCAAAGTAAGTTAACAATAATAAAGTTCGGACGTACACCATCTTGATTATCAAAATCTTTCCAAATTTTTGTCAATGGAACAGAGACTACTTCTGGTGTATAGGTATTTGTGAGATTATACCCCTCTACACTTGTTTCATAGTCAGGGACACCTTCTTCCGAGATCGAATAATCCACTACTTGACCATTTTCATATTTTGGAAGATCTTTGAACTGATAGTTCCAGTGACCGTCTTTATCCGATTTGACTGTTGTTTGATCAATCTTCACACCATTTGCAAGTAGATTTACTGTAATTTCTTTCGGACGTTTTCCATCTCGATTATTGTCATCCTTCCATATCTTACTACCAGATACTTCTATCGTTTCCAAAGTATTCACAAGGACGATATGTTCCATGTCTTCATTATTGGTAGCTTCAACAGTTGAAATATAATATGGTACTCCTACTTCTTCTACAGAGTATGTTCCTGTCTCATCCAATTCCGTAAAAATACCACTCCATTGGTTATCAGCATTCAATTCTAATGTCTTGCCTTCTACCTCAACTCCATCTTTTAATAACTTAACTGTAATAGAGCTTGGTCGATTCTTATATTGGTTATCCTTATCGTTCCATTTTTTTGTCACCTTAAGTTGACGATGATTAGCCTTTTCATTAGAAATAGTCAGTGTCAATACTCTACTATTTACATCATATTGGGAATTTTCTGGACTAAAATCATTTTCTGAGATAGATACAGGGTCTTTCAACAATTGATAGCCATTAGGAGCCACAACCTCTGCCACCGTGTAATTATCTCTTAAAAGGCCTGGAACAATCAAGTCACCATTGGCATCACTTGTAAAATATTTCTGACTCTTGACCATTTTCGGTATGTGTAATCGTTTGGTTATTCGATACACGCGTGATCTTAAATTGAGCCCCCTGTAAAGGATCACCATTATTATTTTGCTTATGGAGTTTGATGCTATAAATATAGCCATCTAACTGTCCTCCAGGAATTTGCCATAATACTTTTGATTGAGTTTCTACTCTCTTCAATTTGATAACCATTTAGGGTAACTTTATTATCAAATTTTTCACCATCTTTTGGTGAATAGTTTAGTTTTTACATTATAACGAATACGATAGGAGTCATTCTCTGAAATATCCCCTAATTTTATTTCAAATGTTTTATCGGAAGGAAATGCAATCTCATATGGTACAGATTGGGCATTTTTAAAGACCCAATCACCACTTTCCCACAGCCATTGCCCCTTCTCAACAATAAACGAATTGCGATCATATTGCGCATTAGAGAATTGTAGTGTATCCCGTATAATTGCATTTTTTTATATTGGTTGGTTTACGATTGACTCAATTGTATAATTTATAATCGGATCATTGGTATCACGATTGATAGAGCCTACCTTCGATATTGGATAATTTTGGGGTTGTGCTATACCGATATATTTAACGGAGGTTGAGGTGGTGTGGTTTGAACCACTTTGTTCTCTACAATCAAATTGATTGGAATTTCTTTGCATTTGGTACTAACTTATGATCTATACGAACATAGAAAAAAATATTTCCTGTGATATCAGAGTTATGCTCCACATAATCAGTATAGGTAAGAACTATTTTCTTTCTATCTTTGTCTACTTTGCAGATGCAAAGAACCTGACCTTTCCCATCTAATACTTCAAAATCCTGACTATTAATGATCAAATCTGTTGGAACCGCAATAGTTGTTGTATCTCCAGCTTTAACTTGATGATTTGGAAGTTTTAGTGTGGCATCAATTCGAAAAAGTCGCCCATGGTTCTAATGACCAATTTAAAAGTCCTCCTTCATTATTAGTATATTTCACACTTGTAATCACATCATCAACTGCTTTTGGAGTATTGACTGCCGCGACTCTATCTTCTCCTGATGTTGATAGAGTTCCAGAAACAGGATCATTACTATTACTTAAAGCTTCACTTGCTAGTACGGCCTCTGTACTAGAAGAAGACGTGGTGGGTGGTCTCTGCCAATATACCTACTGGCATCGCAAACATTGAAGAGACCAGAATGAATAGACTTGCTAGATGTATCCATTTAGCAGGCCATTTTTTTTGTTTCCCTTTAACTGTTTCATAAAATTTCCTTTTCCCACTTGAGATAATCCAAAAAAACAATGGATCGAATACCGAATAAATTAAAAAATATATCCATATATACTCTGTTATCCACCTCGATTATAGTACATTTAAAATAAAAGTCAATACTTTATCGCTGTTTTTTATCAAAAAATATTCCCCGAAAATCTAAAGTTGTAGAATTTTAGTGAAACTTGTTTGAAAGTTACAATATTTATTTTCCAAATAGAAAAAAGGAAGGGCAAAAATGTCCAACCTTTAATATATAGTTATCAAAGCAGTTGATTGTTCAATGGGCTACCTTGAACCAGTAGATATAGAACTTTGAGAAGCAAATTACTTAGGTCCTCATTTTCTTTTTTAGATCAGAAAAGGAGCTAATGGACGAACCGAGTATCTCATATCTACGATGACTCAAACAGTCCACTAAAAAAGAATTAATCCTTGCAAAAACGAGGAATTTTCTTATAAAGAACTATCGATTCCGTGCATACTGATCATATCATATGGAAGCGTATTGGCACTTTCTCTTAAGGAATAACTTTCTAATTCATTGACATTTTGTCGCATACGGCGTGCTTGCTTGGCGGTAATCAGGTGTTGCGCTTCATATTCAAAATAATCTTACGCTCCAAATAATAGCCTCTCAACATTTCATCGATATTATTCGGTTTCACGCGATTAATAACCCGCTCCACAAAGGCTCCACTAGTAATAATGGCCGTCTCTCTCAGACGAGATTCTTGTAGAAAAGAGATCAAACTGCTCCTATAAACCCCTTTGAGGTCTTCCAAACTTTCGATGATGATTTCCGTATTGGCCAGATAAAGGGTCGCAATCTGGTCATAATCAATGGCCTCTAACTTTGATCTTCTCGGGTCAACCAGTTTCGAAAAAGCCAGACCCAAAAGTTAAGATCTCATGAACTAATAAACGCAAGAGACGGATAAAAAGACACCAAGAAGTAATAGGTTAGACGATACGAAAGATTGCGATTGACACGTTGTTCCATATTGTGAAGATAGCGTTGGTAGACACGGTAGCCCCGCTCTCGAATCTTCCTTCTTCATAAGCCTGTTCCAAGCCGTCACTTTCAATACTCAAAAATCAGGAGCTTCAACTGTTCCCAGTCCTTTTGAATGAGCTTTGTTTTCTTGGCCTAGAATCAAGTTTTCTATCCGACCATGGTAGTTATCAATCGCCGCATACAAAGGGCCCCTTGTTTTTACTATTCTTTAGTCTGCTTCTAATTCCATGACAACATCATTTAAAATCGCGATCTGCATCAGGTAGTCATTGGTTTCTTCCTTGTCTTCTGGATAATTTTGGAAGTACCACTAAGCCTGCAATAAAGCTGACAAGGGTAACTCCTGCCACCAAAAAAAGTAGGATAGGGTATTCTTTTTCGATCTTGGTTGGAATCAAAAGAATCGTCGCAATCGAAACCGTTCCTTCACACCCGAAAAAGTCAGCAATAAGGCATCCTTTTAGATAATTTCTCAACGATTTTTTAGTCGAACCGTTCGGAACCAATAAAAAGAGGTAAACCATGACAAAACGAATCAAAAAGAGCAAGGCTGTCAAAAGAAAGACAGAAAGAACTAAGAAAAAGAAGATTATTGTAAATGGGACTACTTAAGATGGGCTTGGCGATCATTTCCAATTCCATTCCTAAGATGACAAAGACCGACCCATTTAAGATAAAGTTGACCGTATTCCAGACAGTATGACTCACAGTATCTACCCGCGCTTCAAGGAGGGTAATATGCTTTAAAGCGACTGGCTTTTTAGGATCCCTGACACAACTACTGCAATGATACCAGAGACATGGAGTTCTTCTGCTAGGAAGAAGGTCAACAAAGGGAGACTCAGTTCTAATAACAATTCACTGGCAATATCACTAGCGCGAACACTCAAAGAGTAAGGTTTGCAGCCAACGGTTCACAAAGGCCGTCAAGATCCCCACTGCAAATCCTCCAATGATGGAGATTCCTAAGGAAACCCTGCCTCTCAAAGGAGAAACTTCCGGTCGCAAGGGCTGCCAAGGCCACTGAAAGGCAACTAGACCTGAGGCATCATTTAGTAAACCCTTCGCCTTTTAAGATATTCGAAACCCGCTTTGGAAAGCTAAAGCGCTCAGACAGAGAAGCAAAAGCTACTAAGTCGGTAGGCCCAAGGGCTGCCCCAACTGCCATACAGGCTGCTAAAGGAAGGCTCAGCCACAAAGGAGTGAGTCTGCCCAGCCCAAACTAATAGTTGAGATAAAAATCACTGGGAAAATCAAATAGAGGATGATCCGCCAGTGCTTTAAGACGGAAGTAATATCTGCTTCTTCTGCCTCTCGAAATAAGAGAGGACCAATGACCAGCGCCAGAAAAGCTCGGTATCCAAATGAAAATTTTCTTCTGGCACAAAGAGGGCCCAACCAATCCCTAGTAAAATTTGAATCAAGGGCAGAGGAAGGCTTGGCACAAGTTTATTGGTGGCATTTGAGACGATCAAAATCATCGAAAAGATCACTGCATAAAGGAGTAGTTCCATATCTTCCTCCCTCCTTAGCGTTCTTGGCAGCAAGTCTCAAATTGCTGTTTTAACTCCGCAATCTTTTGGTCTGTCTTGGTTACATCCTTGTGCTCAATCTTCTTTTGGCACCGTTCCATCTCAAGCGCAACCAATTTCTTTTTTTATTTTGAGCATCTTTTTGGTCATATGAGCTTCATCATAAAAAACCTATTGCACGCTCGTGGATGGTTGATTCGACAAAATGGTGTCTCAATCCTTCAATTTTATTTTTTAAATATTCTTTATCCATGACGATAGCTTTCTAATTTTTCAATCATGACCAAAAACGGTGGTTGGTTCACTTGATTCAGTGTCCGGTAGATGGTCGCTGTATAGTCTTTTGAGGGAGCTGACTGACAAAGTCCAGCACTGCATCACGCTCGATGTCTCCTCCCTCATGACCATAATAGATCATAATAGCCATTCGCCCACCTTTTTTCTAGTCGAGCACAGATTTTTTCCATCGCTTCAATAGTGGTAGCTGGAAGAGTAATGACCGATTTATCTGCAGACGGCAAATAACCCAGATTAAAAAATAGCTGCTTTGAGGGTCTCCACATATTGGTCCACATGCTGGTGGCCATCCAAAATCAACCGGACATGCTGAAGTCCCAACTTCTCCAATCTTTCTTGAGTATTTACAAGTGCTTGCTCTTGAATATCAAAGGCATAGACCTGGCCTGCAAGTTGGGCTAAAAAGGCCGTATCATGTCCATTTCCCATGGTCGCATCCACCACCACATCTTCTTTGGTGATGACTTCTGCTAAAAATTGATGGGCCATTTCAAGTGGTCGAAGCATCGGCAGTCTCCTTTTCTTTCTAGCTTACATCCTTGGGTACTTCCACGACGACGCATTTCAGTTTCAATGGCGTTTAGGACTTCCCATTTGTTGAGGCTCCACATAGGGCCAATCAACATATCCCGTGGCGCGTCTCCTGTAATCCGGTGGATGACAATGTGTTTGGGGATGATTTCCAACTGGTCACAGATGACCTTGACATATTCCTCCTGGCTCATGAGTTGGAGTCGCCCTTCATGATAGTCTCGTTGCATGCGTGTATTGGTCATCAAATGCAAGAGGTGCAATTTGATGCCATCAATTTCATTATCAGTCACACAACGGCGAACATTTTCCACCATCATCTCATGCGTTTCCCCCAGGAAGGCCATTGATCAAATGGGAGACGATCTCAGCCTTAGGCACCTGTTTGGCGAATACGCTTGACTGTTTCAACATAGAGGTCATAACTATGGGCCCGATTAATCAATTCAGACGTCGCTTCATAAGTCGTCTGAAGTCCCAACTCAATAGTCACATGCAAACGCTCGGTCAGCTCTGCTAGGTAGGCCAAGGTCTCATCTGGTAAACAATCCGGACGCGTACCAATGTTGATTCCTACTACTCCTGGTTCATTGATGGCCTGCTCATACCGCTCTCGAATGACCTCCACCTTATCATGGGTATTGGTGAAATTTTGAAAATAAACTAGATATTTCTTGACTTCAGGCCACTTTCGATGCATAAAATCAATTTCCTTGTAAAATTGCTCACGAATCGGTGCTTCTGGTGCTACAATGGCATCACCTGACCCAGATACCGTACAAAAAAGTACAGCCACCATGAGCTACCGTTCCGTCTCGATTAGGGCAATCAAAGCCTGCATCAATAGGGACTTTAAAGGTCTTTTCTCCAAATAAGGTTCGATAATAATCATTCAAGGTATTGTAGGATTTCATACCCTTCATTATAGCAAAAAAAAAGAGTCGAACTCAAAACACGAGTTCAACTCCTAGTTGTTAGATGCTTATTTTTGCTTGCCTGTAAAGCGCCATTGAAATCGCAAGCGATCATACAAGGGGTACTCAAATTGTAAGACAGCAAGGCCCAAAATCATACTGCCGAGAACGTCTGATGGATAGTGGACCCCGACATAAATACGGGAGACCACAATGGTCACGATTCCCAGAACCAGCAAGCCTTGAAGGCAATAGCGGGCTGTTTTATTTTTTACATGTTGGCCGATAATGATGATCAAGCTTCCCAAAACAAGGGTAGACGCCAGTGAATGACCACTCGGGAAAGAAAAGCCTTTTTTTCCTCTACTAGATGAAGAATACTTGGTCTCGGTCTCTGGTAGATATTCTTTAGAAGAAGAACCAAAAGACCAGTCAATACCAGATTGCTCCCCAGAAAAAGAGCTTCTGCTGTACCATTTCTTATAGGCAAAGACCGCCAGCAAAAGACCCACCCAGATGACAATGATCTTGGTATCCATGACTTGGGTTACCTTTGGTAAAAAAAGCCGTCAGTGTTGCAGGCAGATCGCCTCGAATAGCAGATTGAATCGTGCTATCAAAGCCCGTTAATTGTTGCGGGTAGAAACGAATCACATACCCTAGAATGACAAAAATGAGAAGGGCGAAGCTTGCCTTCGCCCAATGTTGTTGTTTATTTTTCATATTTTTCAAAATCGGTTGCAAAAGAGTGTAGATCAATCCAAATGCGATGGCCCAAATCACTCCTTCGATCAGGTTAAACGGTGCAACCATTGCAGCTAAATAGTGGACAAGCCCTAGTGTTTTCGAAATATCATAGTTCATAAAGCGAGCATACAAAGGGATTGCATAGACATAGTTTCACCAATACCATCGTGATACTCAAGCTGATCGTTCCAACAATCGTTGCCAGGACAAATCGACCATGGGTCCGTTCCTTGTTCCAAATCCACGCAAAAGCAAGGACAAAAACAAGAACACCAATGATATTGATTGGTAATCCGATCAAGGTTTCAAGCCCCTTATTATTAAGAGCTAATTTAAGGACAGATCGGATCAAGGTCACCCAAACAGCACTTTTAAAATCCAATAAGACCAAAGCCAACAAAATGGCGATGATACTCAAATCAATTTTGAAGAAATCTATCAAGAAAGAAAATTGATAGAACATCAAAATAAAAGATAAAGCGGATAAAACAGCCACTAGGGTCAGTTTACGTGTATTTGTCATAACAGGTTCCTCCAATTTTTTTAAAAAATTAGAGAAGCTGGAAAGACGTCTACTCCATCATTCTACTCTAAACTATTTAAACAAAGCTTAAACTAGAAACTATTCTAGTTACTTTTAGCTGGTCTCCATCGAAACATGCCGTTAGTCAGTCTTAGACTCCAACGTACTATTCCCATGCATCAGCTCTAAACAGATCAGAATAGCTGTCAGTCTATTCGTCTCGTCTTCTCCCATCCAGACTATACTGTCGGTTGTGAGTCACACCACATCAGCTTGCGCTCGCGGACTTCTTTTAGACTATGGAAAAGAACATTTCCTCGTAAAGTCACCGCCGGTCGGGAATTACACCCTGCCCTGAAGACCCTTTTATGATAACAAAAAAACTTGCCTAGGCAAGTTTTTGTAACTGTCATAGATTACATCGTTCGGTTTTTTAGTTTTTCGTTGCTATTTGAGCTTATCATGCTCATAACGATGGCTCAACTCCAGCCCCTTAAAACCTTGCTGGCGGAGTGCCTCATAGACAATCATACAGACGGTATTGGAGACATTTAAACTACGGACATGCTCGTCATTCATCGGAATGCGAATGGCCTTCTCTTCGTGCTGGCGCATAAATTCTTCCGGCAATCCTTTATCCTCGCGTCCAAACAAGAAATAATGGGACTTCCCATCCTGATAAGAAACGTCCGAATAGGTCTGATTTGCAAACTTGGACACTAGGTGCACCTGACCGTCGCGCGCAACTTCCATAAACTCTTCTAGACTATCATAAAACGGACATCCAGCTTGTCCCAATAATCGAGTCCTGCTCGCTTCATTTTGCGATCATCGATCGGAAAAGCCATGGGGCGAATGATATGCAAGGGGGAATTGGTCGCCGCACAAGTCCGTGCAATATTTCCCGTATTTTGTGGAATCTGAGGTTGGAACAAGACGATGTGGTTTTGAGCAGCTGACTCTTGGTAGTCCAGTTCTTCAATATTCATACTCGATCTCTTTCTGATAAAAAATAGCCACACTGCCCGGAGTCAAGCTCAGCAAACAGCGTGGTTACAGCTTCATTAACTTAACTCACAACAGGTTTGAGGTAAATCAACGAAGGTACTTTCTAAGTATAACACTTTTTGAAGCCCTGTCAATAGTTTTTTAGATTTTTTAAGAAACTTTACCAAAGTTTTCGATCCCTCCTAGTTCTACTCTTTTGACGATTATTCCTACTTGTTCTTAGCTTCTCAAAATTCCGCCAGAAAATCCTTAAAAAAGATGAATTTTTCTTGAAAATAGAGTATGATAGAAGCATACTCTGGAGGTATTCTATGAAAATTATTGTTGTTGGTGGAGGAAAGGTCGGAACGGCCCTTTTGTCGTTCTCTCGTTGCTGAAAACCACGATGTTATTTTGATCGAAAAAGACGAATCCGTTCTTAACCATATTACCAAACGGTTTGATATCATTGGAATTTTAGGAAATGGGGCAAACTTCAAGATCTTGGAGCAAGCGGATGTTGAAAACTGCGATATCTTCATTTCCATGACCGAGTACGACGATGAAGTGAATATGGTTTCTGCTGTTTTGGCTAAAAAAATGGGAGCCAAAGAGACCATCGTTCGGGTACGGAATCCGGAATATTCCAATTCCTACTTCAAGGAAAAAAATATCTTGGGCTTCTCCCTAGTTGTCAATCCTGAATTGCTGACAGCTCGTTATATTGCCAATATCATTGACTTCCCAAATGCCCTTTCTGTGGAACATTTTGCCAATGGCCGAGTTGCCTTGATGGAATTTAAAATCAAGCCAGATAGCAATCTCTGCAATATGAGTCTATCCCAATTCCGGAAGAAATACGGAAATGTCATTGTTTGTGCAATCGAGCGTGGCAACGAACTCACCATTCCAAACGGAGACTTTGTCTTGCAACCTCAAGACAAGATTTTCGTAACAGGTAAACCGAATCGAGGTCGTTCTCTTCCACAACAATGTTCGTCCTCAGGTCATTAAGAGCATGATGATCATTGGTGCTGGAGAAAATTGCCTATTACCTACTCAATATTCTTCAAGATGTGCGCCGCAAGATCGATCTCAAGGTTTTAGAAGTCAATCGTGAACGGGCGGAATTCTTTAGTCAGGAATTTCCTGATCTCTATGTCGTCCATGGAGACGGAACTGCCAAAGACATTCTTTTTAGAAGAGAGTGCCAATAACTTCGATGCTGTGGCTACTTTGACAGGGGGTCGATGAAGAAAAACATCATCACTTCTATGTTCTTGGATTCTGTTGGCGTCAAAAAGAACATTACCAAGGTCAACCGAACCAGTCTGTTGGAGATCATTGGCGATCAAGATATGACCAGTATCGTTACGCCAAAAACGCATCGCCGTAGACACCATTATGCACTTTATTCGTGGACGCTACAATGCACAGTTCTCAAACCTAGAAGCTTTTGCACCATGTCGCAAACGGTCGGATTGAAACCTTGCAGTTCCAAATTAAGGAAGACAATAAACTAACCCAATATCCCTCTCTGAATTAAAATTGAAAAAAGGCGTCTTAATCGTCGCAATTATTCGAGATGGTAAGGCTATTTTCCCTAATGGAGATGACCGTTTGATGGTAGGAGATCGGATTATCGTAACCACCTTGATTCAAAATGTCACTAAAATCTATGATTTACTTGAGAGGTAAGCCTGATGAATAGAAGCATGATTCGTTACCTCTTATCCAAGCTCCTCTTAATCGAGGCAGGTCTCCTAATCGTTCCCCTTAGTGGTCGCTGCAATCTATCGGGAACCTACCAAGGTCTTTGTCTCTATTGGAGCAACCATGGCCATCTTACTTGGGCTGGGGCTACTTGGTAGTTTTCACAAACCAAAGGACTTTCACATCTATGCTAAAGAAGGAGTTTGATTGTAGCACTCTGTTGGATCCTATGGTCCTTCTTTGGTGCCCTTCCCTTTGTCTTTTCGGGCCAAATTCCAAACATTATCGATGCCTTCTTTGAAGTCAGCTCCGGCTTTACAACAACAGGGGCAACGATTTTAGATGATGTGGGTGTCCTCAGCCACTCTCTCTCTTCTGGCGAAGTTTCACCCACTTGATCGGGGGATGGGGGTACTCGTCTTTGCACTTGCCATTATGGACAATAACAAGAACAGCCACCTCGAAGTCATGAAGGCAGGAAGTTCCTGGTCCAGTTTTTGGGAAGGTCGTTTCCAAATTAAAAACACAGCTCAAATCCTCTACTTCTTGTACTTGGGCTTGTTCTTCCTCTTTGTGGTTCTTTATTTCCTTGCTGGCATGCCTCTCTATGATAGTTTTGTCATCGCTATGGGAACGGCAGGAACTGGGGGCTTTACCGTCTATAACGACGGAATTGCCCACTACAATAGTAGTTTGATCACCTATTTGGTCAGTATCGGGGTTTTAGTCTTCGGGGTTAACTTTAACCTCTACTACTTCCTCATGATCCGAAAATTCAAGGCCTTCTTTAAAGATGAGGAATTGCGGACCTATATCACCATCGTTCTCGTGTCTAGTGTCTTGATCGCTTACAATGTCCTTCATCTCTATGCCAATGTCGCTAAGAGTTTTGAAATTTCCTTCTTCCAAGTTTCCAATATCATCACCACCACTGGTTTTGGTTATGGAACGACGGAAAAATGCCTCTCTTTTCTCAGTTCATCCTCTTGATGCTGATGGTCATCGGTGGTTCTGCTGGATCGACCGCTGGGGGCTAAAAGTCATTCGGTGCTTGACCTTATGGCGAATCGCAAAAAATCAGGTTCTTTCGACCTTGTCTCCGAATCGCGTTCTAACCTTGCATGTCAATGATACGGTATTGGATAAGGATACACAGCATCAGATCCTCAAGTACTTTACAATATACAGTTTTATCACGATCGGCTTGCTCTTTGTAGTCAGTCTAGATAATAATAACTTCATGACGGTTGTCAGTGCTGTCTTTAGTTGTTTCAACAACATTGGACCTATGATTGGAACAGGTCAAACCTTCTCCATCTTTAGTCCGATTTCAAAACTGTTACTTTCCTTAGCCATGATTGCCGGACGGCTTGAAATCTATCCAATGATTCTGCTCTTCCTTCCTAAAACATGGTCTAAACGCTGATAGACAACTCTAGTACAAAATCAACGAGAGTGGGACAGAAATCGTTAATTCGTTAGAATTCGATTTCGTTGTCCCACCTCCGCACAGTTGAGTAGGGCTGTCTAAAAGCTGATAAAATCAGCGTAGTAGAGCCCACTCAACCACTGCGTCTTGCTCGACAATCCAAAAATAATTGAGAGGCTGGGACTTTTGTCCCAGCCTCGTTTCTGTTTATTTGTGATCGGCCTATTTTGATTCTTCATTTCGCTTCAGACTAAAATGGTCTGGCAAGGGGTCTGGTCCTGCTTTGGTTCCCAGGATGGCAACGTAGAATCCTTGCAACCCCCCATCAAGACACCTTTCACACCAAAACGTTCAATCGCTTGGATCATATAATTGGAACAGGTCGGTTGAAAGCGACAAGAAGGCGGAAATAGGGGGAGAGATCCATTTTTGATAGCCTCTGACCAGCGCAATCAGGATTATTTTCATGCTTTTTTAGATTTAGTTACTGCTAGATTGTGCAGCTGGCTGATTTCTTTTTTATTCAAGCGACGGTATTCACCCGGACGTAGTCCTGAGACGTCCAAATTCCCAAACTGGGTCCGGGAGAGTTTATCCACTAAAAAGTCCCTACAGCTTCAAACATCTTTTTTAACCTGGTGGTTACGCCCTTCATGAATGGTCAACTGAACCACTGAACGATTCTTTTCGACATCCACTTTTTAAGATCTCGTAAGTCGCTGGCTTAGTTTTTCTTTCCATCAATGGTCACCCCTCGCGTCAAGGGACGCTAAGTTTTCCTTATTGGCAATCCCTTTGACACGCGCCACATAGACCCTATCAATTTCATGCCGTGGATGAAGCATCTTATCTGTAAAATCACCATCATTGGTTAAAATCAAGACACCAGACGTATCCCAGTCCAAACGTCCCACTGGGTAGATACGCTCTGGTACTTGAGATAAAAGGTCAACGACTGTTGTCCGCCCTTTATCATCCGATACACTAGAGATGACGCCACGTGGCTTATTTAAAAGATAGTAGACCTTTTCTTCGTTATAGATTGGAGTGCCTTCTACTTCAACCTGATCACCGGTTTTAATGATAGTCGCTAATTCACGCACAACTTGGCCATTTGACCGTCACCAAGCCTTGCTTGATCAGTTCTTCGGCCTTGCGACGACTAGCCACGCCTGCATGTGCAATATATTTGTTAATTCTCATCTAGTTCCTCTGTTCTCTCTGAAAATAATTGACCTTCTTCTGGATCGATGTCCACTTCCTCAACCTTTGGCAATTCCTCCAAATGATTGATCCCCATATAATCCAAAAAATACTCCGTTGTGACATACAAATTAGGACGCCCAAGGACTTCTTTTTTTCCATCTTCGCGGATCAGATCAAATGACAGTAGTTTGGTAATAGCTCCACTGGAATTGACGCCTCGAATATCATCAACTTCCACGCGGGTGATCGGTTGCTTATAAGCAATGATTGACAAGGTTTCAAGGGCAGCCCGAGACAAACTTTGGTTCATAGGCGTTCTAGAATAGTCTCGTAAAACCGAAGCGTAGTCTGCCTTTGTCACCAATTTATAACGGAAGCTGTCTCCATCAAGCACAGACTGGTATCTGTGTCCTCCTGGTATTTTTGGCTTAATTTTTCTAAACTTTGCACCACACCTGTTGGGGGTAAAGAGAGAAGGTCTGCGATTTGTCTGGCAGTAATTCCCTCTTCACCCGCTACAAATAAGAGTGCTTCAATTTCAGCTAATTTGCTCATGTTCAATCCTATTTAAGTAAATTTCTCCAAAAGCCCGTATCCTGTACCACTGTTACCTCTTGAATCTTGATTAATTCAAGGGTTGCAAGAAATAAGGTAATGACTTCTTGGAGATCCGCGCTTCTAGAAACAAGTCCTGCAAGAGAACTTGTGAACGATCTTGGAATCGGTGACGCAGCTGGTCCATCAGATCCTCAATCTTGTATTCATCCTTTACAATGGTTGTATGGTTCTGACGGAATTCTTTCTTTTTTCTTGGTCAATAATTTTGAGAAAGCCAAGAAGAGATCCACCGTGGTGCGATCATGAAGTAATTCGGTATCGTCATAGACCAATTCCATCTTTGGTTTTGAATAATAGAGGGCGCGCTCCTCGTGCTGTGAGGCCATCAACTCTCCTAATTGCTTATAAGTACGGTACTCTTCCAATTGAGAAAGGAGGTCCTGCTCTAGATCCTCTGCTTCATCCATCTCCTCTGCGACCTTAGGAAGAAGTCTTCGACTCTTAATCAGGGTTAGTTGACTAGCCATCAGCATATATTCCCCCTGCTACCTCTAGTTTCATAGCCTGGAGAGTCGCCAGATAAGCCAGGTACTGTTCAATCACCTCAATCAAGGGGACCTCATAGATATCCATCTGGTATTTAGAGACCAAGTGGAGCAAGAGGTCCAAAGGCCCTTCAAAATCTTTTTATTTTAATATCCATTATTTATATTTTTCTAATGTCACCATGGTTTTTAGGCCCAATTCACGCGCAATACTAAAAGATCCACACCGAGTTCCCGTTGTTTCAAAATATATTGCTCACGAATCGATTGCGCCGAAAGGTCTTGGTTGCCCTTTTTCGATCAAGGAGGCTTCTAATTGTCGAAATCCCCACTGACGGGAGTAAGATTTTCCTTTATTATCAAAGAGATAGACACCATCGAGGAAGAGCTGCAACTCATCCAGTAAAGGCTCTGGAACTTTTTAAAACCCGTTTTTGGCCATCTTTGCCCACTGAATGACATGAAAGTCCAGCTGAATATCTTCGACCTTGACTTGGAGGATCTCACTTGGCAACAAGCCCATCTCCAGAATCAACAAGGCCATCAAGCGTCCCTGTGGATTGGTTGATTCTTCCCAAAAAATGGGTCAGATCCAACAATTCACGATCATGGGTTTTGGCCGGTTGAATTTTTAGGCAAAGACCAAACGATGGTATTCAGAAATAAAAGCGTTCTTGATACAAATAATATAAAAAAAATTGGTTAACAGCGGATAATTTTCGTTTTTGAACCGCCGGTTTAAAATCTTTAATCGAAGCTTGGTAAATTCTCAAATTTGTCGGCGTCACTTTTCCATGAATTGATTCAATAAATTGGTCCAAATCATAGAAATAGGCTGACTGAGAATTTTCACTTAGTTCTTTTTGATCAATAAAACTTGCAATAAATTCTTTCATTTTGGAATCATCTCGTATTCATTTGAAAAAATTATGCATCAGCGAATTGATGGCTTTGAGGATCGATTTCCGCGTAATAATCCCTTGAAATAACCTTCTTCATCCACCACTGATAAGAAGGAGTCATCCACCAACTTGTGAAGGACTTCTGTCAAATTGAAGTCTAAGCCGATGACCCCAACCTCCTTCTTTGCAACGTCTACGATATCCATCGAAGCAAAAAGTCTCCTCAGGAATCTCGTGTTTCAATTGATAAGATAGAATATCCGTTAGGGGAGATCGTTCCCACAAACTTGCGTTCATCCGTCACTACCGGGATGCGACTATAGCTAATCTGGCTTAACAGCAAGACCGCATGGTCTACATTGTGGGTATCAATCAAGACCGCTAAATTTTTGGCAGGAGTTAAGAACGTCTCTTCCTGCGCCAGCAAGAAACGTTCAAATTCCTTTGCTATCATCTGCTAAACTCCTTTGTCAGTTCAGGATACAATTCATGCTCTCGCGTATAATACTCTACCCTAAAGTTCGAATCCGTAATCTCTATCTTGGCATACAAACACTCCCGAATCAGACCACGAGGTTGGCTAACGGATCCAGGATTCACAAAGAGGGTTCTTCCTTCCTTCCAAGCATCTGGGATATGAAGGTGGCCGTAAAGACAGATATCTGCTTCCTCATCTTGGGCCCACAGATCCAATTTTTGAAAACTAAAATTGATCTGGAAGAGATGCCCATGGGTCTGGATGATCCGTGTTGGCCCTAGTTGGGTCACCAAGCGTTCCGGATAGCCATCATAAAAATCCATATTTCCTTGGACAACGTGGATCCCTTCCCAGACAGGATCATCACTTTTTTTTTAGCTCAGAATCCCCATTGTGAAAGATCCCATCGACCTGACCTAGGTATTTTTTTTTTAATAGCTTCAACAATGGAGCGGTCTCCATGCGAGTCCTCATAACGATGATTGTTTGCTTTGCCATGATGGAAATACCTCCAATAACTTTTTTAACAGCTAAAAGCACGATGTGATTGTGTATTTTTTTCTTCTAGCGTTAATTCAGCAGCAGCACGGCCCGTTTCCCCAACAAAAGAAGAGAGGGTCATAGCCAAAGCCGTGTTCTCCTTTGGGCTCAAAATTAATATACCCCTGGCCAATCAGCTTCCACCACTAGGCTTTCCTTGCCTGGTCTTGCAACCACCAAGGTCGTATGGAACTGGGCTGAGCGATCTTTCAAGTCAAAAACCATAGCCAATTCGTGCAATAATGTCGCGTTGTTTTCCGCATCTGTCGCACCAACTCCCGCAAAGCGAGCTGACCAAACTCCTGGTAACCCTCCCAAGATATCTACCTTCAAACCTGAATCATCCGCTAAAACTGTTTTCCCAGTTAGCTCTGCAATGGTTTCAGCTTTTTTAGGCGGGCATTCTCTTCAAAGGTCAGACCTGTTTCTTCGACTTCTGGAAGCTCTGGGTATTGATTGAGATTTTCCACTTCAAAGCCCAGCTTTTCAAACATAGGCCGGAATTCTTTGGTTTTTCCCTCATTTTTACCCAATGAGAATCGTATCTTTGACCTTGTCTTGACCCAAGAAGGCTTCCAAATCCACCCCATCACTTGGCAAATGCAAATAGAGCAATTTCCCTTTTCAACCAAGAGCAAGGCCCCTTGACGCTGTACGACCTCAAAGCTCTTCCCTTGACTTCATTCAAAATTTCGATCAAAAAAGGTCAGAAAACGAAAGGCTGAACCATAGCGCATCACCGATAGATTGAGAGGGAAATCCTTCAGGATCTGGGCAAAGAAAGTTCCAGCTGATCTAACAGAGTGGAAGCTTCCGCAGGCACTTGACTAAATTGGTTGTAGTCTGCATCTTCTCCCCATTGGGCAATATACCAATCTTGGGGATCTTTTGTATTCAAATAGTTTGTCACCATAAATTTACGTGCTCCACATTCACTGAACGTTCTAGCCATTTTTCGGCAATCGCTGCAAAGCTATTGGCATTTGCAGTGGTATAAAGCGGTGGGTCTGCTCTAAGAGTTCGCGACTCTTATTGAGCTCAAAAAATAGTTTAATAAGACGGAAATATCCCGAACACACTCTGCCCCACTATCAATCAATTTGACATCCGGTCCCATCACATTTTTGAATAATCGGTTTTAATAGGGGATAATGGGTACATCCCAAGACTAAGGTATCAACCTTTCCAACTAGTGGTTTTAGGGTTTCGTAAACCACCTTTTTGGTCACACTGGATGCCAACTCGTTTGATTCCACTAAAGGAACAAACTTGGGACAAGCTAAACTGCTGACTTCCATGTCTGGTGCCAGACTTTGAATCTTCTCTTTATAAATTCCAGAAGAAACCGTCATCGGTGTCCCAATGACCCCAATTTTTTTGATGGGTCGTCGATTTAATGGCTGCAGAAGCTCCGGGCAATATCACTCCCAAAACAGGAATATCAAGTTTCTCCTTGACTTCTTCCCCAAACCACTGCCGTCGCTGTATTACAGGCTAAGACAATCATCTTGACATTTTTGGTCAGAAGGAAGTTCACCATCTGCCAAGTATACTCGCGAATTTGGTCTGCTGGTCTAGGACCATAAGGTGCACGCGCTGAATCTCCAATATAGACGACATCTTCGTGAGGAAGCTGACGGAGCAATTCGCGGACAACAGTCAGGCCCCTACTCCAGAATCTAAAAACCAATCGGTCGGTTATCCATATCTCTTCCTTCCAAAAGGAGGGACTAAGAAATTCCTCCAAGCCCTCTCATTTATTAGCGTGAGATTGCCCCACTCTTATTTTTTCTTGTTTTTCGCCATTGCTGATTTTTGTTGGTTCACAATTTGGCGATAGACTTGTTGAACTTTTGCTTTCGCTTGGACGTTGGCCGCTCGCACCTAAAAGCGTACGAACTGCTTCAACATTCAAACGTGGGTTTG
>VOFI01000976.1_pt1 | contig 32000 bp, 39 predicted proteins | sample 5384131 | NCBI WGS metagenome assembly VOFI01 (sample SAMN12384728, study PRJNA508395) | human gut metagenome | isolation source: healthy gut H | host: Homo sapiens
AGCTTTCCATGGTGTCACGGTCGCTGATCTGGTCGAGGACATACAGCGCATCCCCGGATTCCGAATATACTGGCTCGTAGATCGAGACCGGGTCGCTGATGCTCTCCAGCGCCACCACGACATCTTCCCGTTTTTGCGCCGATTTCCTCGGCAATCTCGCTGACGGTCGGTTCTTTTTGCAGCTTTGCTGTCAGCCGTTCCTTTGCCTGCATTGCCTGGTATGCCATATCCCGGAGTGACCGGCTCACCTTGATCTGGTTGAAGTCCCGGAGATACCGGCGCAGTTCACCGCTTATCATGGGGACGCAGTAGGTGGAAAATCGTACCTCTTTTGGTCAGGTCGAAGTTGTTGATCGCTTTTTATCAGACCCACAACACCGATCTGGAACAGGTCGTCGATATCCCTCACCTCTCCCGGTGAACCGCTGTATAACGCTGAGTACCAGACGCAGATTCCCCTGGATCAGTTTGTCCCGTGCGGCTTTGCTCCCGGTGTCCCGTCCCAGCTTGCGGATGGCGCTGCGCAGGGAGAGTTCGCCGAGCCAGCTTTCCATGGTGTCACGGTCGCTGATCTGGTCGAGGACATACAGCGCATCCCCGGATTCCGAATATACTGGCTCGTAGATCGAGACCGGGTCGCTGATGCTCTCCAGCGCCACCACGACATCTTCCCGTTTTGCGCCGATTTCCTCGGCAATCTCGCTGACGGTCGGTTCTTTTGCAGCTTTGCTGTCAGCCGTTCCTTTGCCTGCATTGCCTGGTATGCCATATCCCGGAGTGACCGGCTCACCTTGATCTGGTTGAAGTCCCGGAGATACCGGCGCAGTTCACCGCTTATCATGGGGACGCAGTAGGTGGAAAATCGTACCTCTTTGGTCAGGTCGAAGTTGTTGATCGCTTTTATCAGACCCACAACACCGATCTGGAACAGGTCGTCGATATCCTCACCTCTCCCGGTGAACCGCTGTATAACGCAGTACCAGACGCAGATTCCCCTGGATCAGTTTGTCCCGTGCGGCTTTGCTCCCGGTGTCCCGTATCTCCCGGAGCAGGGCGATTTTTTCTTCCTCTTTCAAAACGGTGAGTTCGGATGTGTTGATACCGGAAATCATTACTTTTTGAAAAGCCATAATACGCCTCCTGTCCCTTTGAGTATGCCCGCTGTGCAGCGATTTAATCTGTTCCATCCCGGCGGAATAACACGGAAAATGGGGAAGGACACAAAATTTCGCTTTTTTTTCTTGCACTTTGTCTGAAAATGTGCTATACTGTTAAAAAGAAACTGCATTGTACAAAGGCGATATACGCTGAGAATGATTTGTGCAATAGAAATACGAGGATACAATATGGCAAATAAAAAGAAACCATCGGAAAAACAGGCGTTCCTGGCGGAACAGCGTAAAGCAAAGCGAAAGGAATCCGAAAAGGCAAAACGAAAAAACACCGCACCAAAAAGACTGTCACGGCAATTGTGCTGCGCAGCGGCTGTGGCAGTCGTTGCCGGCGGAACGACCTGGTTCGTCCGGGAAAAGCCGATGACCCAGCTGCTTTCTGCCGGAAAGACGGCGCACTATAAGCTGAATGCGGCAGAGGTCTCTTTTTATGCGTGGCAGATCTATAACGGCTACATCACCAGCAATTCCGAGTCCGGCTCTTCCAATGTGCCGGACACCTCGAAACCGTTAGCCGACCAGAATTACGATAATGATACGACCTGGGAGGCATATTTCACCGATGCTGCGGAAGAGTATGCCAAGAACATTCTGGCATTCTGTGAGGCGGCAGATGCGGAAAATTACACGCCGGAGGAAGACATCTCTTCTCTGGTGGCGTCTGCGAAAAAACAGATTGATTTCAGCACCATGCCAGATACGGTAAAAGAGGAAAACGTAACACACGCACTGGAACTGTACTTCAAGGCGCAGAGTTTCAGCACGCATATCCAGGACAATTTCAACTTCACGGAAGAGGAACTGAACGCCTATTACGAGAAAAATCCTACAGAAATGGATGTGTGCAGCTATATGGAATTTTCATTTTCCTATGACGATTCCAGCGACAGCACCACCATCAGCCAGAGCCAGGCAGAAGAACTGGCACGAAATCTGCGGCGCTGTGACACCAAAGAATCCTTTGAACAGTGGGTGCATGATTACTATGCGCAGAACACTTCGCTGACAGAAGAGGAACTGGCATCCCAGGTCAAGACGCTCTGCATGGAAGATGTCTCCTATACGCAGAATGACTCTATCAGCGAATGGGCGTTTTCTGCGGACACCAAAGTCGGGGACAGCAAGCTTTTCACCGATACAGACAACAAAACGATCACCGTTTGCCTGCTGACTGCTGCACCGGAGCGTGACGAGACCCATCCGGTGAACCTGCGGCAGATCCTTTTCACGGCAAACACATACGACTCCGCATCGGGCGCCCATGATGCAGCAGAAAAGGCGCTGGAGGAATGGAACGCACTGGCTGACCAGTACACCGAAGACACCTCCGTGTCCGGTGGACTGTACCAGAATGTGACCCGGTCGCAGCTGATGACCACCTGGCGTGACTGGTGCTTTGACGAATCCAGAAAAGCAGGGGATGTGACGATCCTGGACAGTTCCTATATTTCCTGCCTAATTTATTATGTCGGCGCATCGCAGCAGCCGGGCTGGCAGCTGACCGCTGAGGCTGGCTTAGAGGAAGAACGCTATAACGAATTGCAGGAAAAATACCAGAAGGAGGCAAATGTACAGATCTCTGACTGGATCATACAGTTTGTAAAGGTAAACAACCAGGATTCCTAAGATGTAATAGAAAAGAGTCCGTCCGCACGGTAACTGTGCAGGCGGACTCTTTCTCATTTGGCAAGCTGTCGCTGAAAAATCTGACTGTTCCAGAAGGTGGGCAGCGCATCGGCAGATGTGGTTGCAGTGGCGATCGGCGGTATCTCTGTTTCCAGAGCGTGCTGAACACTCAGATGTCCCACAGACTGTATCAGATGCGCCAGATAGACGGCATCCGAAAGGTCAGCCGTGCCGCTGTGATTTGCGTCTCCGGAAAGCGTATCCTCGTATGCGCCGTGCAGCAGATTATCAATGTCACACTGCGTCAGCAGAAAGTCGCCGTCTGTATCACCCGGCATTTTGAAAATATGAAACGGGTGGACTGCGGTAATGCAGTAGCCCTTTTCCATGGTTTTGGCATCTCCCAGATACTCCACATACCACGAGCCGGAATCCAGCAGGTAAAGCCGTTTCTGTTCGGTGTCGATGTAATCTACCAATACATAGTGATCGCTGCCGGATGCTGTTGTCATTTGCAGGATGTAGCTCTGTGAGCGTTCTGTCCCCCGTTTCAGCGCAGACCGCATATGCCTGTGCGATGCGCCGGACAGTACCTTTTCCGAAAAAAGCGGTGTAATAATCATAGGAATCGGAGAGCAGGCTGACACCGGGAACTGGCAGATTGTACCGTGCGCTCAGCTTGGCGAGTGTATAGTTCAGACAGCCGTCTGTGTCGATTGCAGGGGTGTTGGTATCCGGCGTTTCAAACTGCATCCAGGATTCGTAAGAAGAGACGGCAGGCAGTGCAGCACTGCCGCCCGGTACGAATTCCTCAGCGGCGGCGGATACGGAACTATTGGTGAAAAAATGCGGTGGCTATGGTACACATAATCAAAAATGAGATCGCTTTTCGCTGCATAAAAACCTCCTGTGCGATGCGGCAGAGCCGCTGCGTTGTTAGACTTCCTGTTTCTATGATACGTCGGAGAACAGCACATTAGAACCGGCAGCAGCGGACAGGTATATCATATCCAATTTTTCTGCAATTGTCAATTGATAAAACATGGGATATAAAATAGAAAACATCATGCGAAAAAACAAGAAAATATCAGCATGATGTTTTCTTGAAAAAGGATGCGGCAGCGGAAAATTGTGAAAAGTTTGCAGTGCATCTTTTCAAACGCAGCGGAATATGGTATAATAAAAGCGTGTCCCACATTCGGACATATACCTTGATAGAACCAGACAGATGCTAGACATCTGAGACAATATTGAGAAAGCAGGGAGAGAAAAACATGACAGAACAGCAGTGCATTGCGCTGAAACGAAAGGCATTTCAAACATACTTCAGTTCTTTGAACGAACAGCAGCAGAAAGCCGTTTTCTCCGTAAACGGTCCGGTGCTGGTGCTTGCCGGCGCAGGGAGCGGCAAAACAACGGCAATCATCAGCCGCATTGTCAACATGATCTATTTCGGAGACGGCTATGCCAAGGCAGACGGCTTTTTTTGCCGGAAGAGGATGCTGTGTGGCTGCAGGATTACATAGACGGAAAAGCGGAGACAGATGTGGAACGCCTGCGTGAGATTCTGGCGATTGCAACGATCTGCCCGTGGAATATTCTTGCGATCACTTTTACCAATAAAGCGGCGGGAGAAATGCGTGCCAGATTGGCAAGTACGCTGGGGAGGAGATCGCCGCATCTGTCAATGCGTCTACTTTTCACTCGGCGTGCGTGCGCATCCTGCGCCGGAGCATCACCCTGCTGGGGTATGACAGCGACTTTGCCATTTACGATGCAGATGATGCACGGCGGCTGATGAAGAACTGCCTTTCTGACGTGAATGTGTCGGAAAACAGTTCCCGCCCCGCAGTGTGATCCAGGAGATCAGCCGGGCAAAGGATGCCATGATCTCTCCGGCAGAGATGCTGGAAGATGCCGGCGGTGACTATCGAAAGATGATGATTGCAAAGTTGTACGGTGTATACCAGCAGCATCTGCGTGCCTCCAATGCACTGGATTTTGACGATATCATTTATCTGACGGTAGAACTGTTCCGGCGATTCCCGGAGGAACTGGCAAAGTATCAGTACCGTTTCCCCTTTACGTTCTGGTGGACGAGTACCAGGATACCAACCACCACACCAGCGCACAGTACCATGCCAGCGGCAATCTGTGTAGTAGGTGATGATGACCATGACCAGAGCATCTACCGTTTCCGTGGTGCGACGATCGAGAACATTCTGGGATTCGAAGAGGAATTTCCGCAGTGTACCGTAATTCGTCTGGAACAGAACTATCGTTCCACCCAGAACATTCTGGATGCCGCCAACAGCGTGATTGCCAACAACGACGGCAGAAAGTCCAAACACCTCTGGACGGATGCCGGCGCAGGGGAGAAGATCACCTGGTATAAGGCTGCGGACGAGTCCGACGAATCGGCATATGTCTCCAAGAAAATCCTTGAGAACGTGAAACAGGGTGCGAAATACGGCGACCATGCGATTCTGTACCGGATGAACGCCCAGTCCAATATGCTGGAGCGTGCGCTGGTGCGCAGCGGCGTGCCGTACCGTATCTACGGCGGCACTCGTTTCTACGACCGCAAAGGAAATCCGGGATATCATCGCCTATATGAGCATTGTGGAAAATCCCAATGACCGGGTGCGTTTTGAACGAATCGTCAATGAGCCGAAACGTGGCATCGGAGACGCCACCTTGTCGCTGCTCCAGGACATCACCCAGGATCTGCACCTTTCTCCGCTGGAAGTAATGCGGAACGCCGATCAGTATCCGGTACTTTCCAAAAGATGAATGCGCTGAAAAAGTTTGCTGTGATGTGGGATGAACTGATCGAGGCAGAACGGGAACTGCCGCTGGAAAAATTCCTGGATGTGGTCCTGGAGAAAACCGGCTATCGTGCGGCGCTGGAACAGATGGGCGAAGAGGGCACTTTCCGCCTGGAAAACGTAGAGGAACTGAAGTCCTCCATTCTGACGTATCAGAACGAGGCGGAGGAGCCGTCCCTGGGTGGATTCCTGGAGGAGATTTCTCTGTATACCGATGTGGACAAGTACGAGCCGGAGCAGGATGTGGTCATGCTGATGACTGTTCATTCTGCGAAAGGTCTGGAATTTCAGAACGTCTTTCTGGTGGGAATGGAGCAGGGCGTTTTCCCTGGAAACCGCAGCCTGGATTCCCGGGAAGATCTGGAAGAGGAACGCCGCCTGGCGTATGTGGCACTTACCCGTGCCAAGAAAAAGCTGACGCTGACTACCGCTGCGAGCCGAATGCTGTTCGGTATGACCATGCGCAATCTGCCGTCCCAGTTCTTGACAGAGATCGACCGGCAGCTGATCGAACAGGAGGCTTCTCAGCGGCAGTCTCGCCGTGGAATTTCCGCAGACAAGCTGGAATCCGTGCAGTCTATTTCGCTGCAGCGGCAGATGGCATCGGCGAAACCACAGAAATACAAGGCAGAGCCGAAAGAATTCCATGTGGGAGAACGGGTGCGCCATGCAACCTTTGGGGACGGCACTGTTCTGGCTATCACGAAAATGGCAAATGATGCTATGCTGGAAGTCGGTTTCGACCAGGTGGGAACCAAACGGCTCATGGCAAGTCATCCGAAAATCAAAAAGCTGCTCTGAACAGGGGAGGAATCATTTTGAAAAAACGGTTATCGTATCACAGATGCACACGCCGTTTTCCCCGACAAGATCGCCGAAAAAGCAACAGAGGGCATTTCCCATTTTTATGACCTGCCTATGGAGTATCACGGCAGAGTGGCGGAGATGCTGGAAAACGGCATGGCTGCCGGTGTAGATAACTTTCTGATCTGCTCGCCGGCGACCACGGTGACACAGGTGCATTCTATCAACAGCTTTCTGGCGTCCTGCGCCGCAGCCTATCCCATGTGTACCGCATTCGGCACATTGCACCCTTACGCCGACCATGTGGCGGAAGACTTTGAACAGCTGCAGCAGCTGCATCTCTGCGGCGTCAAGCTGCACCCGGACTTTCAGAACTTTCCCATTGACGACCCCAGAGCATACCCCATGTATGATATGATCCAGAGTTCCGGGCTGCCCATCCTGATGCACATGGGCGATGCACGCTCAGATTTTTCGCACCCGTACCGGCTGGCAATGGTGCTGCGACAGTTCCCGAAACTGCGGCTGATTGCAGCCCACTTCGGCGGATGGGGACAGTGGAAAGAGGCAAATGCCATTCTCCAGCCGGATGAGCGGCTGCGGTTTGATACCAGCAGCAGCCTGCCGTTCCTGCCGCCGGAGGAGATCCGAAAGCTGATTTCGCATTTCGGCGCTGAGAATTGTTTCTTTGGCGTGGACTATCCCATGTGGGATTATGATGCGGAATTGGAGCGCTTTTTCGCATTGGGACTGACAGACGGGGAAAATCGTGCAATTCTTTCCGAAAATCTGGATGCTTTTTTAGAAAAAGCAAACAAATAAATGCTTTTTCCTTTGAAAATGAAATGAATTTCTGCGGACTGCTTATTTCTAAAAAAAGAGAAAGTCGGAATACTTTTCAGAAAATTAACTTTTTCATTTCAGCTTTTTTGTGTTATACTATAACAGTAAGTAAAAAAGCCATCAAGAAATTAAAGGATGCGTGAGTAATATGAGAAAGACGAAGATTGTTTGTACGATCGGACCTGCGACAGATGACGATTCTGTGCGGCAGATCATGCTTTCCGGCATGAATGTGGCACGATTTAACTTTTTTCCCACGGAGACCATGCAACGCATGAAAAGCGGTTTGAACAGATCGCACGCCTGCGGAAAGAACTGGGACTTCCCATTGCAACGCTGATGGACACCAGAGGACCGGAGATTCGTCTGGGACGCTTTGTGGATGACAAGCCGGTCACCATCGAAACAGGCGATACCTATACATTGACAACAGATGATGTGCTGTGTGACGAAAAGGTCGGCAGCATCTCTTTCAAGAATCTGCCCCGTGACGTAAAACCGGGCGTACACATTCTGGTAAACGACGGCGTCATTGAAATGGTTGTCGAAAAAGTAAATGCGACCAACATCGTCTGCCATGTTATCCACGGCGGCGTTCTTTCCAATAACAAGGGCATCAACGTGCCGGGCGTACAGCTGTCTATGCCTTATCTCAGCGAAAGTGATAAGAACGACCTGGAATTTGCTGCAAAAATGGGCTTTGATTTCATTGCAGCCAGCTTTGTCCGCACCTCTGCGGATATTGACTATCTGCGGAAGTACACCCAGAGTCTGGGCTGGTTTGATGTTCGCATCATTGCGAAAATCGAAAATGTTGAGGGTGTCCGGAATATTGACGAGATTCTGGAGGCGTCGGACGGTATCATGGTTGCCCGTGGCGACATGGGTGTAGAGATTCCGTTTGAACAGATCCCGTCCGTGCAGAAACAGCTGATCCGGAAGGGTTACCAGGCTGGCAAGCAGGTCATCACCGCAACACAGATGCTGGAGTCCATGATTACCAATCCTCGTCCGACCCGTGCGGAGATCACAGACGTTGCCAACGCAATCTATGACGGCACCAGTGCAATCATGCTGTCCGGTGAAACCGCTGCCGGTGCTTTCCCGGTAGAAGTTGTCCGCACCATGGACTTGATCGCGCGTACCACAGAAGATGATATTGACTATAAGGGGATGCACTCTGCAAGCCGCACCAAGAAGAATGCGGATATTGCAAATGCCATCGCTCACGCTACGGTTACCACAGCGCACGATCTGGATGCAGCCGCTATTCTGACGGTGACCAAGTCCGGCGTGACAGCGAGAGAGATCTCCAAGTATCGTCCCTGCTGTCCGATCATCAGCTGTACTGTCAGCGAACGGGTACAGCGTCAGATGAATCTGAGCTGGGGCGTATATCCCATGCTGGTGGATGAGGCTGCCAATACCGATGCACTGTTTGATTCCTCGATTCATGCGGCGCTGCGTTCGGATATGGTCAATAAAGGGCGATATCGTCGTTATTACTGCCGGCGCACCGGTAGGCGTTTCCAACACCACAAATATGATGAAAGTGGAACGCATCTGAGAGTAACGAGTAAAACACAAAACGGCACGTGGAAAAAATACCACGTGCCGTTTTTCTATGGCAGATATACCGGAGAGAAAACGAGATCAGTCGTCTTCTGCGTCCTGGGTGGCGGGGAGTACCTCCAAAACAATGCAGGTAATGTTGTCCACGCCGCCATTCTGCAGTGCGGCTTGCACCAGCACTGCTGCTTCGTTGAAATAATTCTGGGAGAGAAGTTCTGCAATTTCCTCGTCCGCACACATATTGGTCAGTCCATCGGTACATAGTACAAACTTTGTGCCGACTTCCAGCGGCAAAGGGGGTCTGCTGTCCGCATTTAACCCTGCCTTTTTGCGGTCTGAACCGATGAACAATGTCAAACGGTGCTGATCGGGGCTGTGCTTTGCTTCTTCTTCTGTATAAATAGCAGCTTCCACTTTCTGGTTGGCAACGGTATGATCCCGTGTGAGCAGCGTTAAGTCGCTGCCCTGATACCGGTAGATCCGGCTGTCACCCAGGTAATACAGCTTGACTGCATCACCGAGAAAGTAGAGCATGGAGAAAGTAGTTCCGCCGTTCTGGCAGTGCTTTTCTGTGAGCATATCACAGATGGCATTGTTCGCCTCAGAGGTATACGAAGAAATGAGCTGATCCAGCATACGTGTCCCGTCGGCGTGTTTCAGCTTTTTTTCTCATACTTCCGCAGCGTCTGCACGGCGATCTCAGATGCGACCTCGCCGTATGCTGCACCGCCCATACCATCGAATCCGGCAAAACTCATGCCGTCTGCATAGTGAATGGTATAAGATGCGGAAAAATCGTTCCGGAAAATATCGTTCATGTACAGCCCTTCCAGATAGAAATTATCTTCGTGGTTGCCGCGAACTTTTTTCCGATGTGTGTTGAAATGGACACACGCAGGTTATAGTTCTTGATTCCGGAATGATAAAAAAGGTTCGGATGTTTCTCCGGGATAATTTCCGCCATAATAAAAAATGGATTCGAACCCTGCGGTTGCCCGGGTTCTGTATTTTATGATTGAAAAACATCACAGAATCTCCTCATTCTTTGAGACAGCTCCAGGGGAACCGTCTCTGAAATTGGTATGACCTTATTAGTCATCATACCATATCTCGCAGGAAAAGTAAACACTTTTCCGTGAAAATTCCGAGACCGTCCGATATTTTTCTCAGATGGTACAGTTTTCGGAAAAAAACTTGTGCAAATCTTCAAAAAAAAGAACTGCCGTTTTCCCAGCAGTTCTGTGTTTTCTTTTTAATAACAGTGACAGCAGCAGTCGAGAAACAGATTCAGCAGAATATTCGCAGCGCAGCATCGAACACATCCGCTGTCATCAAGACTGCCGCCCATATAGGGCTGCTGCATCTGCTGATAAGAGAAACCGGGGATTCCAGCTGCTGCACCAGTTTCTGATATTCATAGTTGTTCGGCTCCATCTGCGCCGCAGTCCTTGCGTACTGGAGTGCAGTTGCATTGTTTCCGGCACCGGAGTTTGCAACGGCAGAAACATAATACCACTGTGCATTTCGGTTGCTGATGCCGTTCAGTACCCGGACAGCCTCTGTGAATCTGCCGTTCCGGATGAAACTCACAGCCGCCTGCAAATGTACGCGGTTCTCATCGACGTTTCCAGCGGAAGAGCGCTGCCCGTAGAATCCGCCGTATTCGCTGTCGGATTTGTGCTGGCGCTCATCCATGATGGTCTGATACGCCTGCTGGATCTGCCTGAATTTTTCCTCGTACATTTCCGGATTCGGCTTATCGACATTGGCGTCCGGATGATACTTCCGGCTCAGCGCACGGTATGCCTTTTTTACTTCCTGGTCGGATGCGTTTCGGGGGATTCCCAGTACTTCATATGGATCCATGTTTTTGTTTCTCCTGTTTTTCAGTCTCTTCCAGTTCTTTTTTGCGTTGATAGAATTTCGGCCGGACGCCTGCATATAAAATGTTCCGTAAGATCTCGTCATAGTGCAGGATCGGCAGCCGTTCAAATGATTCTGCGCAGGATGCCATCATCATTTTCAAAAGGGATTTGCAGGTCTGTGAAAACTGCGGATCGTGTTCCGCCATGCTGCGCAGGGGATTGTAGCAGTTCTTTTTTCTGTCGTGTTCCAGGTCGTCATATGCGTCCAGCAGGTAGATGAATTTGCCCAGATAGAACCCGACCTGGCGCAGATTGTCTGCCCATTCGTCCTCTTTCCAGACGAAAAGCTCGCCCAGCAGCGTGCCGAAACAGCCTGCCGGCAGATCCGGATTCGATTCGCTTTGCTGTTCCATCTGATGCAGCAGATCCAGCTGTGCCTGTACCGCTTTGCATTTCTGCGGATACTGCGCCTGGATTCTGCGGTAGCTTTTCCGGAACATCTCAGCGGCGGCACGCCTTGTGATTTTTCGCTCGTCGTTCCAGTCGTCCATACATTTGTCCCGGAACAACAGAATACTCATATCTGCGGCATACGCTGTGATTTCACTCTGAATGTGCAGACTTTTATGAAAAAGGGTGCGCTATGCAGCGCCGCTCTGCTTTTTCCTCTGCCGGTTCATACAGCCCTGTCAGCAGCAGGATGAGAAATGTCATGTCATAGCTCAGCGTCCAGCGTGCAGCTGCGCCGTGCCGCTTGTGGAGCGCATCGCACAGACCGCAGTAACAGCCGTGGTAGATGTCGTATTCCCGAAACCGCATTTCCGGTTTGTATGCCCGAATATACCCGTACATCGTTTTCCTCAGCTTCGCTTGATGAACTTATTGCGGCAGTTCGGACAGGTGATCTCGATTTTCCCCTTGCCCATCGGCACACGCATTTTCTGACCGCATTTCGGACAGCTGAAGATGCGGTGTGTCTTGTCGGCGCTTTTCTTGCCGAACAGGGAGCGAACCGGAGCCGTGATCTTCAGGAACTTCTGGTTTTCTGCCTGGCGGCGTGCAATATTCCGGGAGAAGATCCGGAAGTAGGAATAGATCAGAACAGCAACTGCGATCAGATTCAGCGTGGTGCTGACTGCGGTTCTTCCTGTGAAAATCGCCAGCAGCAGGAAAAACAGAAACACGCCGAACAACGCCTTGTTGAATGTATCATTTCCGCCGTATCTGCCCTGCATAAATTGTGTAAGCCGTTCTCTCCAGTTTGCCATTGCAGTTCCCTCCATATGTGTCCCGGCATATGCCGGGAATGTTGTGATATTTCATTATACCACATTTTGTTTGGATTGAAAAGCGCAATTTCCAAATTTTCATGTAATTTTCAGAAAAGAGGTAGGCACAGCCTGTCGGTGTCACGGGATTTTTCAAAGAAAATTCAGAAATGTATCTTGACCAGGGAAAGAATTTCGTGATACAATATAAAGGAATAGAATGGTCGTATCATTGTTGAAAGGAATACGGTATAATATGGAAATTCTGGATATCTATGACGAACACGGAAACCTTACCGGAAGAACAGCAGAACGCAGCACATTTCTGTCCAAAGGGGAGTACTTTCTCTGCGCCCACGTGATCCTGGAGAACCAGGACGGACTGTTTCTGGTGCAGAAACGGTCGGATACCAAGGCGACCCGTCCGGGACAGTGGGACATTACTGCCGGCGCAGTGGATGCCGGGGAAACGAGTCTGGACGGTGCACTGCGTGAGGCAAAGGGAAGAAATCGGTCTGACGCTGCCCAGAGAGAAAATGCGCTTTTTGTTCCGGGACCGCCGGCGCAGCTGCTACCATGATGTGTACTATATCAAGACGGACTTTGCTTTGTCGGACTGCACCATGCAGGAATCGGAGGTTCAGGCACTGGATCTGGTGACAGACCGGCAGCTGCTGGAACTGGTTGACCGGATGACGCACCGTTCTTCCAACTATAAGCGCCGTCTGGAGGCATTCCTGCAAAAGCGTAAGGCATAGAGGACGCTGCAATTCAAAAAAGACAGCCTTATTTGTTCACATATTTTTTTGGAAAACGAAAAAATATCCCTGTTAGGGTATTGTAAAATGTCAGAAAAGGTGGTATAATAAATAATAGCGTGTCATGGAAGTTTTGCTTTTTTGGATATGCTGAATATAACAGCCGGATTCACAAGGGGCTGGCTGTGGAACGGAAAGGAACGTTATGAAAAAAGATTTCCATTGTTGTACCATGTTATAACGAACAAGAAGTTTTGCCGCTTTTTTACATAGAAATTCAGAAAGTGATGCAGCAGATCCAGGAAGAACATCCGGATACCGGATTTGAACTGCTGTTCATCAACGATGGCTCTCGTGACGGAACCCTCGCCAAACTGCGGGAACTGGCACGTGGAGATGAGCGTGTCCGGTATATTTCCTTCTCCCGGAACTTCGGAAAGGAATCCGGTATGTACGCCGGTCTGGAAAATGCCACTGGTGATTATGTTGTCATCATGGACGCTGACCTACAGCATCCGCCGGCATTTCTGCCGAAGATGTACAACATCGTGTTAAGCGGCGAATATGACTGCGCTACCACACGGCGTGTCAGCCGAAAGGGCGAGCCGAAGCTGCTCTCCTGGTTCTCCCGGAAATTCTACAAGATCATGAAACGCATTTCGCAGACCGAGATCGTGGACGGCGCACAGGATTTCCGCTTTATGACACGGCAGATGGTAGATGCGATTCTGTCGATGAAAGAATACAACCGGTTTTCCAAAGGCATTTTCAGCTGGGTGGGATTCCGTACTAAATATATCGAATATGAGAATGTGGAGCGTGCAGCAGGAACCAGCACCTGGTCATTCTGGAAATTGTTCCGCTATGCGCTGGATGGATTCTTCGCTTTCTCCACAGCACCGCTGACCATTTCGTCAATTCTTGGCGTGGCAAGCTGTCTGGTTGCATTTATCATGATTATCATCATCATCATTAAGAAACTCGCATTCGGTGATCCGGTGCAGGGTTTTGCAACGCTGATCTGTGCGATCTTCTTTATGGGTGGTCTCCAGCTGTTCTGCGTTGGTATTGCGGGACAGTACCTAGCAAAGACCTATCTGGAGACCAAGAAACGCCCGATTTATCTGGTGCAGGAAACCGAAAAAAGATGCCCGCAAGGACATGGAATCATAAGCAGGAGCGCTGTGTATGAATAAACACACCCCGGCTTGCAGCAGGCATTCTGGTGCTGGTGCTGGTGATTTTGATTGCTGCGACCATTAGCTTTTCGGCGAATGTTTCGAAAAGATCTGGGAGTAACCAGAACAGTGCATCGGATACGGCAATCAATGCAAACGGCAATGAAATCGTACAGGGGACAACCACCTTTACGGCGTGTCGGATGCGGCAGGAAATACGATTCTCGAACCGGAGTGGAAACAACCCAATTTGTAGGAACGGATTATCTGGCTGCAAAACAAGAAACCGAGGACGGCGATCGTTTTGGCGTTCTCGACCTGGATGGCAATGTGGCAGCACCCTTTGTCTACCAGGACATCCAGGCGCTGACTGCGTCCTATTACCTGGCAACATTGGCGGACACGGAACAGGTCGTGTTGTATGACCGGGATTTCTGCGCCGCAGATGCCATGATATGGGACAGCAGCAAGTGGGAAAAGCCGTTGCTGACACTGACCAAAGGCGAGGATTCGTTTCAGTATTCGCTGGAAAAGGGAATTCTCCAGCTGGTGAAGGCAGAAATGTCCCGGAAAACAGATGATTTTTCGTTTTCTGTGAGCAGCGAAAAGGTGAATGCCGCACTGCTCAGTCCCGAAGAATGGCGTCTGAGTCTGGATCAGATGACACAGTTTTTGACCATGGTCAAAAGGCAGGATTTTTTCACACTTGCAGGAATGCACGGACCAGGAACACGAAAATGCTGTGCTGAACGGCGCTGTACTGGCGGACAGCAAGGTGACAAAGACGGACTCTGTTCTGTATTTGCAGGCAGATTCTGACGATGCCGGGAAAGCGGTTCTGACCTGGCAGATGGCATTGACAATACGGGATGCGGATAACAATACGCAGACCAGAACGCTGACTGTAAAAAATGCAGAAAAGCGGAAAAGAAATATGGTTGATAACAGAGGCAAAACTGGGCTGAGTCCGGTTTGTGTTCTGTTTTCATAAATTTGCAGGGGACTGTACCCTGCATCAGCCGCACACGCTCCGGGAACTTGCGGTAAGGCAAGTCTTGAGCGGATGTGCAACTCTGAATCTGGAGGAATACATATGTCAAAAAAAGTAGCGGTTATCATGGGCAGCGACAGTGATCTGCCGGTTGTCAAGGGTGCGCTGGAAGAACTGGACAAGTTCGGCATTCCCTATGAAGTACACGTTATGTCTGCACACCGGACACCGGCGCTGGCAGCAGAATTTGCGTCCAATGCCAAGAAAAACGGCTTTGGCGTGATCCTTTCCGCAGCAGGAAAGGCTGCGCACCTGGGCGGCGTTCTGGCAGCGCACACCACACTGCCGGTTGTCGGCATCCCGGTAAAGTCGTCCACATTGGACGGACTGGATGCACTGCTGGCAACCGTTCAGATGCCGAAGGGAATCCCGGTGGCAACAGTTGCCATCGATGGCGCAGCAAACGCAGCGATCCTGGCTGCACAGATGCTGGCACTGTCTGATCCGGAAATAGATGCAAAGCTGGAGCAGATGAAGGCAGATATGGAGCAGGGCGTAAAGGCAAAAGATGCAAAAATTTCGGCAGAATACAGTAACTGCTGAGTTAAAATAAGAGTCTGACAGACTCTGGAATCAAAACATTTTATTTTTGGAGGAACAGAAAATGGCTGATTGGAAGAAAACAGAACAGCTCTATGAGGGCAAGGCAAAGAAAGTATACGCAACCGAGAATCCGGAAGTTGTTATCGTAGATTATAAGGATGACGCAACTGCATTCAACGGCGAAAAGAAGGGTACGATTGTTGGCAAGGGCGTTATCAACAACCGTATGTCCAACTACATCATGAAGCAGCTGGAAGAAGCAGGCGTTCCGACTCACCTGGTAGAAGAACTGAGCGACCGTGAAACTGCTGTCAAGAAGGTTTCCATCGTACCGCTGGAAGTTATCGTCCGCAACGTTGCAGCCGGCAGCTTTTCCAAGCGTATGGGCGTAGAAGAAGGCAAGGATCTGCTCTGCCCGATCCTGGAATTCAGCTACAAGTGCGACGAACTGAACGACCCGTTCATCAACGATGACTATGCTCTGGCACTGGGTCTGGCAACACAGGAAGAGATCGACACCATCAAGGACTATACCCGCAAGGTCAATGAATTCCTGAAGAAGTTCTTCCTGTCTATCGGCATCCGCCTGATCGACTTCAAGATCGAGTTCGGTCGTCTGGCTGACGGTACCATCATTCTGGCAGACGAGATCTCTCCGGATACCTGCCGTCTGTGGGATGTCAAGACCAACGAAAAGCTGGACAAGGACCGTTTTCGCAGAGATATGGGCGGTACCGAAGAGGCTTATCAGGAAGTTATGAAGCGCATCTTTGGTGAATAATCCATGGGCGGCTTTTTTTGGTGCAGTTTCAGCAAACGACTGCATTCTTGACGTATTTTATGGGACGGACTATCACTCTCACCTGGGGACAAGACGTGGCGGTATGACATCGTATTCTGCGGAACTCGGTTTTCAGCGGAATATTCACAGCATTGAAAATTCTCCTTTCCGGACAAAGTTCGAGAAGGATGTAGAAAAAATGCGGGGCGATATCTGCATCGGCTGTATCAGCGATACAGATCCTCAGCCGATCATGGTTCGTTCGAAACTTGGATTGTACGCAGTTTGCTCGATCGGTATAATCCAGAACGCAAAGGCACTTTCGGAGGAACTGCTGGAAAACGGCTGTGCAAACTTTGAGACAATGAGCAGCGGCAACATCAATTCCGGCGGTCTGATCGGTGCGCTGATTGCGCAGAAACCAACTTTGTCGAGGGCATTCGCTATGCGCAGAGCAAGATCGAGGGAACGATGTCTCTGGTCATTATGACAGAAGATTCGATCATTTGCGCAAGAGACAAGGCGGGCAAGCTGCCGATCCTGATCGGAAAACGTTCCGACGGATATTGTTTCTCGTTCGAATCCTTTGCATATCAGAAACTGGGGTACGAGACCTGCCATGAGCTAAAGGCAGGGGAGATCACAAAGCTGACAAAAGATGGCTATGAGGGGTACTCTATGGGGAACAGACGAAATGAAGATCTGTACCTTCCTCTGGACGTATTACGGCTATCCCACCGCCTGCTACGAGGGCGTGAATGTCGAAGTGATGCGTACCAAAACGGCGAGATCATGGCGGAGCACGACATGAAAAACGGAAAGCTCCCGGACGTGGACTACGTCTGCGGCATTCCGGATTCCGGCGTTCCTCACGCCATCGGTTATGCAAACCGCAGCGGTATTCCGTTTGCGAGACCTTTTTATCAAATATACACCCACATGGCCGAGAAGCTTTATGCCAGCCAATCAGTCCATGCGAAACCGGGTAGCGAAAATGAAGCTGATTCCTGTTCCGGAACTGATCCGGGGCAAAAGCTTTTGTTCGTAGATGACAGCATTGTTAGGGGCACACAGATGCGGGAAACGGTAGAGTTTCTCTATGAAAACGGTGCGAAGGAAGTCCATATGCGGTCTGCCTGTCCGCCGATTATGTACGGCTGTAAATATCTGAACTTCTCCAGAAGCACTTCGGAGATGGAACTGATTGCACGTCAGATCATTGATGAAAATGAGGGCGTTGCTGGTTTGCAGCATATTGACGAGTACAGCAACTCTAACACAGAACGTGGAAAGCTGCTCCGGGATGAGATCTGCCGCCGTCTGCAACTGACGTCGCTGGAATTTCAGTCGCTGGAGGGTACGATCCGTGCCGTGGGTAAACCCGACTGCCAGCTGTGTTCGTATTGCTGGAACGGAAGGGAATGATTGTAATTGAAGACAGGACTGCATGAAGAATGCGGCGTGTTTGGCGTCATTGCGCCTCACACAACAGATGTTGCATCCATGACATATGTTGCGCTTTATGCGCTGCAGCACAGAGGACAGGAAAGCTGTGGAATCGTTGTCAATGACCGGGGTGTGTTTTCACACCATAAGGATCTGGGACTTGTGCCGGAAGTGTTTAACCGCAGTCATATCGAAAAGCTCGGACAAGGGAATATTTCGATCGGACACGTGCGCTATTCCACAACCGGAAAGCCCAGCCGCCCAATGCGCAGCCAATCGTGGTTCGCCATGTAAAAGGACCCATGTCCATTGCGCATAACGGAAACCTGGTCAACGCACACGAACTGCGCAGAAAATACGAGCTGCGTGGTGCGATTTTCCATACCACAAACGATACCGAAGTGATCTCCTATGCGGTGACGGAACAGCGGTTGAAACGCTCTTCCATCGAAGAATCCGTGGAATACGCCATGTATGACCTGAAAGGCGCTTATTCCCTGGTGGTTATGTCGCCGCAAAAAAAGCTGATCGCTGCCAGAGACCCCAACGGATTCCGTCCGCTCTGCATGGGACGGCGGAAAGATGGCAGCGTTGTTTTTGCATCGGAGACCTGTGCGCTGGACAGCGTAGAGGCAACCTTTGAGCGTGAGTTGGATCCCGGTGAGATCGTGGTGGCAGACGGACAGGAGGTTCGCTCCATCCGGACGCACTGCGGTCAGAAACCGTCTCTGTGTGTGTTTGAATACGTGTATTTTGCACGCCCGGACTCTGTCATCAACGGCTGTACCGTACACGATGCCAGAATCCGTGCCGGCAAGCTGCTGTGGAAGGAACATCCGGTAGATGCAGATGTTGTCATCGGTGTTCCGGACAGCGGCCTGGATGCGGCCCTGGGTCTGTCTCAAGCTGCGCATATCCCTTATGAAGTCGGTTTTATCAAAAACCGCTATGTGGGCAGAACGTTTATTCAGCCCAATCAGAAGATGCGTACCGATTCCGTGCGGATCAAGCTGAATGTTGTAAAGAGTGTCGTTGCCGGAAAGCGAGTGATCCTGGTAGACGACAGCATCGTGCGTGGCACGACCTGCCAGCGGATCGTCAATCTGCTGCGTGAGGCGGGTGCAACGGAAGTACATATGCGAATTTCCTGTCCGCCTTTTACCAACCCATGTCATTTCGGCGTGGACATCGACAGCAAGGAAAATCTGATCGCTTGTCAGATGACCATTCCGGAGATCTGCTCTCATATCGGAGCAGATACGCTGGGATATCTGAGCGTAGAAGGCGTGCAGTCTCTGGCAACGCCGGAAATGAAGCCGCAGTGCGGATTCTGTACGGCGTGCTTTACCGGGGATTATCCCATCGAAGTACCGAAGGAAATGCCCAAGGATAAATTTGAAAAGAAGATAGGCGAATAACCGGAATTGCGAAAGGCGATTCCAGAACACTTTGGAGGTAACACAGAAATGGAAAGCTATTCGGAAAGCTATAAAAGGCAGGCGTAGACGTCACTGCCGGTTATAAGGCAGTGGAGCTGATGAAGTCCCACATTGCCAGAACCATGACAGCAAATGTTCTGACTGACATTGGCGGCTTCGGCGGTCTGTATGCACTGGATGTGGCAGGAATGCAGCAGCCGGTACTGGTTTCCGGTACAGACGGCGTAGGAACCAAGCTGAAAATCGCCTTTCTGATGGACAAGCATACCACGATCGGTATTGACTGCGTAGCAATGTGTGTCAATGATATTATCTGCTGCGGCGCAAAGCCCCAGTTCTTCCTGGACTACATTGCCCTGGGCAAGAATGTTCCGGAAAAGGTTGCGTCGATCGTTTCCGGTGTAGCAGAGGGCTGCGTACAGTCCGGCTGCGCACTGGTTGGCGGTGAGACTGCGGAAATGCCGGGATTCTATCCGGAAGATGAGTACGACGTTGCCGGCTTTGCTGTTGGCGTAGTTGACAAGAGCAAGATCCTGAACATGGACAGCCAGAAGGAAGGCGATGTGTTGATCGCACTGCAGTCCAGCGGCGTACATTCCAACGGTTTCTCTCTGATCCGCAACGTATTCACCGTAAATGAGCAGAACCTGGCACGTCATTTCGCAGACCTGGGAACTACACTGGGCGAATGCCTGCTGACTCCTACCAAGATCTATGTCAATGCGATCCAGAAACTGCTGGCTGAAGTACAGCCGAAGTCCATCGCACATATCACCGGCGGCGGATTCTATGAGAATATTCCTCGTGCGCTGAAGAAGGGACTGTCTGCAAAGATCGACCGCAGCGATGTACAGGTGCTGCCGATCTTCGATCTGATTGCAAAGACAGGCAAGATTCCGGAACACGATATGTTCAATACATTTAACATGGGTGTGGGCATGATGGTATGCGTCGCACAAGAAGATGCAGACAAGGCAGTCCGCATTCTGAACGAAGCCGGCGAAAACGCTTACGTTCTGGGCGAACTGGTAGCATCCGATGAGGGCGTTATCCTCAAGTAAAGAGAGAAGAGGCAGAGCAACTATGAAAAATATTGTTGTGCTGGTTTCCGGCGGCGGAACGAATTTGCAGGCACTGATCGACGCACAGAAAAACGGACAGATTCCCAACGGCAGGATCACCTGCGTGATCTCATCCAATCCGGATGCGTATGCGCTAACCAGAGCTAAGGAAAACGGCATCGGTACTCGTGTGATCGTGCCGAAGGAATTCGAATCCCGTGAAGTATACAGCAAAGTGCTGCTGGAGGCACTGTTCCAGGAATATGCCGATCTGATTGTTCTGGCTGGATTTATGACCATTTTGGATGAGACCATCATCCGTGCTTATCATAACCAGATCATCAATGTGCATCCGTCTCTGATTCCGGCATTCTGCGGCGCAGGCTATTATGGACTTCGTGTGCATGAGGCAGCGCTGGAGCGTGGTGTGAAACTGACCGGAGCAACGGTGCATTTTGTGAATGAGGTTGCCGATGACGGTCCGATCATTTTGCAGCAGGCAGTAGCCGTAGAGCCGGATGATACACCGGAGACTCTGCAAAAGCGGGTCATGGAACAGGCAGAGTGGAAGATCCTGCCACGTGCAGTCAGCCTGTTCTGCAACGGACAGCTGGAAGTTAAGGGTAGAACGGTCTGGATCAAGGACTAACAGAAGATACGCAAAGGATACATTTGAAAACAAGCAGGAGGAAACTATGAAAATTGCATCATTGCAGCAGGAATTGCAGCAGAATTCCTATCCGGGCAGAGGCATTGTCCTCGGCAGATCGGAAGACGGAAACTACGCTGTCTCCGCATACTTTATTATGGGAAGAAGTGAAAACAGCCGCAACCGTGTCTTTGTAGAGGACGGTGCCGGCATCCGGACACAGGCATTTGACCCGTCCAAGATGGTAGACCCCAGCCTTATCATCTATGCACCGGTGCGTGTTCTGGGAGATTACACCATTGTTACCAATGGTGACCAGACAGATACCGTGTATGATTTGATGCAGGCAGGGAAAACTTTTTGAAGAGTCCCTGCGGACACGGGAATTCGAGCCGGATGCACCCAACTATACCCCCTCGTATCTCCGGTCTCATTGACCAGAGCAATAACGGTTTCTCCTATGCGCTTTCCATCTTGAAGAGTGCAGACGGAGATCCCACCTCCTGCCAGAGATACACCTTTGCATATTCCAACCCGATTGCCGGCGTGGGTCATTTTATCCATACCTATGAGGGTGACGGAAATCCGTTGCCCAGCTTTTCCGGTGAGCCGCAGAAGATCGCTGTTTCCGGCGATATTGATGCGTTCACAGAAATGCTGTGGAGCAGTCTGAATGCAGAGAATAAGGTGTCTCTGTTTGTTCGCTACATTGACCTCAAGACCAAGAAAACCGAAACCAGAATCGTAAATAAGAATCAGTAAGGAGGCAATTTCATGTCTAGTGAAATGCAATTAAAAATACGGATGTAACCCGAACCAGAAGCCTTCCAGAATCTTCATGGAAGACGGCAGTGATCTGCCGGTGACCGTGCTGAACGGAAAGCCCGGATATATCAATTTCCTGGATGCTTTCAACGGCTGGCAACTGGTGTCTGAGCTGAAAGAGGCTACCGGTATGTGCGCAGCAACGTCCTTCAAGCACGTATCTCCTGCCGGCGCAGCAGTTGGCGCACCGCTTTCTGATACGCTGAAGAAGATCTATTTCGTAGACGACCTGGGCGAGTTGTCTCCGCTGGCTTGTGCATATGCAAGAGCAAGAGGCGCAGACCGTATGTCTTCTTACGGTGATTTTATTGCGCTGTCGGATGTCTGCGATGTTCCCACTGCAAAGATGATCCAGCGTGAAGTTTCTGACGGTATCATTGCACCGGGCTATGAGCCGGAGGCTCTGGAGATTCTGAAATTCAAGCGCAAGGGTACTTATAATATCATCCAGATCGACCCGGCATACCGTCCGGCAGACCTGGAGCGGAAACAGGTGTTCGGTGTTACATTTGAACAGGGTCACAACTTCCTCAAGATCGACGAAGAGATGCTGTCCAATGTAGTCACCGACAACAAGGAGATTCCGGAAAAGTATCAGAGAGACCTGCTGATTTCTCTGATTACGCTGAAATATACCCAGTCCAACTCCGTATGCTATGTCAAGGATGGTCAGGCAATCGGTATTGGCGCAGGACAGCAGTCCCGTATCCACTGCACACGTCTTGCCGGCAATAAGGCAGATATCTGGTGGCTGCGTCAGCATCCCAAGGTTATGGGACTGCAGTTCGTGGATGGCATCCGCCGTCCGGATCGTGACAATGCCATTGATGTCTACATGGGCGATGAGTACATGGATGTGCTGGCGGACGGCGTATGGGAGAAGACCTTTAAGGTAAAGCCGGAAGTGTTCACCAAGGAAGAGCAGAAGGAATGGCTGGCACAGAACACAGAAGTTTGCCTGGGTTCGGACGCGTTCTTCCCGTTCGGGGACAACATCGAGCGCGCCCACCGCAGCGGCGTGCAGTATATCGCACAGCCCGGCGGTTCCATCCGGGATGACCATGTGATTGCAACCTGCAACAAGTACAACATGGCACTGGCATTCACAGGCATCCGTCTGTTCCATCACTGATCCGGGAGGAAAGACAGCATGAAGATTTTAGTTGTCGGCGGTGGCGGAAGAGAACACGCCATCGTCATGAAACTGGCAGAGAGTCCGAAGGTAGATGCGCTGTACTGCGCACCCGGCAACGGCGGTATTGCCAAGTATGCCAAGTGCTTTCCGGTAAAGGCAACCGATATTGACGGCATGGTCAAGCTGGCAAAAGAGCTGGAAGTAGATCTGGTCTTTGTTGCACCGGATGATCCGCTGGTTCTGGGCATGGCAGATGCCATGCAGGCAGAGGGCTTTATGACCTTTGGTCCCAAGAAAAATGCGGCAATTCTGGAAGGCAGCAAGGTGTTTTCAAGGAACTGATGCAGAAGTATCACATTCCGACCGCAGAATATCGTGTATTCGATGATCCGAAAGCAGCTGAGGCTTATCTGAAAGACAAGAACGAGTATCCGACTGTCATCAAGGCGGACGGTCTGGCTTTGGGCAAGGGCGTTGTCATTGCACAGAATGAGAAGGAAGCATTCGATGCCATCGCCTCTATCATGGAGGACAAGATCTTCGGAGAGAGCGGTTCTCAGATCGTCATTGAAGAATTTCTGACCGGTCCGGAGGTTTCCGTCCTCAGCTTTACCGATGGTAAGACGGTAAGGCCGATGGTCTCTTCCATGGATCATAAGCGTGCGCTGGACGGTGACCAGGGTCTGAATACCGGCGGTATGGGTACAGTTGCACCGAACCCGTACTATACTGCAGATATTGCACAGCAGTGTATGGATACTATTTTCCTGCCGACCATTCGTGCCATGCAGGAGGAGGGCAGACCGTTTACCGGTTGTCTGTACTTTGGCTTGATGCTGACGCCCAAGGGACCGAAGGTGATCGAATATAACTGTCGTTTCGGAGACCCGGAAACGCAGGTGGTTCTGCCGCTGCTGGATACCGATCTGGTAGACATTATGCTGGCGATCTGGAACGGTACCCTGGATCAGCTGGACATCCGCTGGAAGAATGGCTGTGCGGCTTGTGTGGTTATGGCAAGCGGCGGCTATCCGAAGAAGTATGTGACTGGTCTGCCGATTTCCGGTCTGGATGAAAACGGACAGACTGCAAACTGCTTTGTTTACCATGCAGGCACAAAGCTGGACGACGAGACATTTCTGACAGCAGGCGGCCGTGTGCTGGGTGTTACTGCAACAGCTGAGACACTGCCGGAGGCACTGGAAACCGCTTATGCCGGCGTGAAAACCATTGTTCCAGGATGCCCACTATCGAAAGGACATCGGACAGCGTGCGCTGAAAGCCCTGTCGTAATATAAGAGCCGGCAGCTGTAAGTGTGCTACATTTTACGAACACCGGCAGATATCAGTCAGCGGTCTGCGAAGAGCGCTGCAAGCAAATCCCAACACCCGGAGGCGTTGTTATGAATTGTCGTTTACCTGCATTAAGGGAGAAAACAGCAAAGCTCACAACATCTCCGGGTGTTTATTTGATGAAAAATCAGAAGTCTGAGATCATCTACGTGGGAAAAAAGCAAAGAATCTGAAAAATCGTGTGACAAGTTATTTTCGGGAGTCTGCCGACCATACGCCGAAGGTCGCCAGTATGGTCGAACACGTGTATGACTACGATTTTATTGTCACCGACTCGGAATACGAAGCCCTTGTGCTGGAGTGCAGTCTCATCAAACAGCACCAGCCGAAGTACAACATCCTTCTGAAGGATGACAAGGGCTACACCTATCTCTGCTTTTCCGATGAGCCGTATCCCAGACTGACGGTGGAAAAAACAAGAAGAAATCCGGTGACTATCTGGGACCCTATATGAGCGGTTACGTGGCACGGAGGCGGCACGGGAAACGAATCGTGTGTTCCGTCTGCCCACCTGTCACAGGCGCTTTCCGGAGGATTTCAAGAAAACCCGTCCCTGTCTGAATTATCATATCAAGCAGTGCATGGGTGTCTGCCGTGGCTATATTTCGCAGGAGTCATATGCCGAGATCATCCAGCAGGCGAAAGCGTATATCCAGATGGGCAGCACCGATTCTGTCAAGCGGATGCAGGCAGAGATGGAGCGTGCCGCTGAAGAACTGGATTTTGAGCGGGCTGCCATGCTTCGGGACAGGATCGCTGCGGTAACAAAAGCCGGGGAGACGCAGAAGATTATGGACGCAGCCCTGGAAGAGGCAGACGTGATCGCAATGGCAGAACACGGCGGAACGCAGTGCGTTTCTATTTTGCGTTATCGGGGACGGCGGCTGTTCGACAAAGAGACTTTCTTTTTCCAGGAAAATGCGTCACGGGAGGAAGTCATGGACTCCTATCTGACACAGTATTATGAGCATCACCGGGCAGATATCCCCAAAAACATTGTGCTGGAATTTGCGATGCCGAACCAGGAAATGTACGAACAGCTGTTTACCGGCTTTGCCGGATTCCGGGTGCGCATCACTGTTCCGCAGCGTGGAACGCTCTGCCAGTTTGTGCAACTCTCCCGGAACAACGCTAACGAAGAACTGGCAATTCGCTTTAACCGAACGGGCAGGGAAGTGCAGGCGCTGGAGGAACTGGGCAGTGTCCTGGGACTTCCCCAGCCGCCGCAGTATATTGAGGCGTATGATATCTCCAACCTGTCCTCCACCTCTATGGTCTGCGGCATGATCGTGTTTGAAAACGGCAGACCGCAGAAGAAAGCATATAAGCGGTTTCGCATGAAAGAGCATACCACACAGGACGACTATGCCTGCATGAAGAGGCACTGACCCGCCGGCTGCGGCATTATGCAGCACAGGATGATCCTGGCTTTTCCCGTTTGCCGGACCTTATCCTGCTGGACGGCGGTCAAGGTCATGTCAACACCATCGCTCCGGCGATTCAGCAATTCGGGCTGCACATTCCGCTGTTTGGCATGGTAAAGACCAGAAACACCGCACCCGTGCCATTTCCACCGGCGGCGGTGAAATCTCGCTGGCGGCGAATCGTTCAGCATTTCATCTGCTCACCCAGATACAGGATGAAGTTCATCGCTCCGGTTTTCTGTGGCATATAGCCGTCCGACGGCAGAGGCACTGTATGCGGTGATCCAGGAGATGGCAGGAGGAGAATAGAGAATTCTCTGCTTGTGAAAAAGCTGGACATTTGACATAATTCGTTGTATAATAAGAAAGTATCAAATCAATTGCGAGACAATGCCGGGTGCTGTTGTTCTGGATCTGTTTGCAGGCAGTGGACAGATGGGCATTGAGGCATCTGTCTAAGCCGTGGCGCAGAGACGGCAGTTTTTGTGGATCGTTCTGCACGTTCGCTCCAGATGACCAAAGAGAATCTGGAATCCGTACAGCTGGCGGCACAGGCGCAGCTGCACCAGGCAGAGGCGCAGTCTTTTCTGCAAACCACTGCCATGCAGTTTGATATTGCGATTCTGGATCCGCCGTATCGGAAAGGCTTTCACGAAAAGCTGCTGCCGCTGCTGGCGGAACGCATGGCAGACGAGGGCATCGTGATTTGCGAGCATGAGACCGGCTTGGAAATGCCGGAAACGGTAGGCGTGCTGGAACAGAAAAAGCAGAAGAAGTATGGTGCGATCACCGTGACAACATACGTGTGCAGAAAGGATGCGGTGTAAGAGATGAAGAGAATCGCAGTCTGCCCCGGCAGCTTTGACCCGGTTACAGTAGGACATCTGGACATTATCACCCGTGCCTCAAAGCTGTTTGACCAGGTGATCGTGCTGGTCTCCAAAAACATTATGAAAAAATAACGCCTGCTTTTCTCCGCAGGAGCGAAAAGATATGATCTTGTGCGTCACAAAGGATCTACCCAATGTGACGGTCGATATTTCCGAGGCCTGCTGGCAGACTATGTGAAAGATGCCGGCGCAAACCGCCATTGTCAAGGGGCTCCGGGCAGTCAGTGACTTTGAGTATGAATTTCAGATGGCACTGGCAAAACCGAAAGCTTTACGCCGGCGCAGAAACTGTTTTTCTGACAACGACTTCGGAGAATATGTATCTGAGTTCCAGCGTGGTAAAGCAGATCGCCGCATTTGGCGGTGACATCAGCCATTTTGTGCCGCCGGAAATTCTGGATACGATTGTAAAACGATTGGTAAAGGAGAGACTATCATGAACATAGAAGAGATTTTGGACGATATGGATGACCTGCTGGATCGGTCTCGCCCGATTCCGTTCGCTGCACATAAGGCTGTGATCGACGCCGACCGGATGCGGGAACTGCTGAATTCGGCGCATCTGAACATTCCAGCAGAGATCAAGCGTGCAAAGCTGATCGACTCTGACTGCGACCGCATCATGAATGAGGCTCGCCAAAAGGCAGAGGCAATCATCAGGATGCCGAAACAAGAGCAAAGCGGATGCTGTCAGAACAGGCAATCCTCCAGGAGGCGAAAAACGTGCGTTGGATATGCTGACCAAGGCACAGAACGGCTCAAATGATATCAAGGATGCGGCAGAGAAGTACGTGGCGCATTTGCTGGAAGAGGCACAGGATTATTTCCAGAATGGTTTGCAGGAAGTTCAGCAAACAAAAACAAGATTGACGGACTGAAAAAATAAGAAAGTGAAGTTTCAGCGGAAAATTTATAAATCCGATATCAAATCGACATATTTTTTTGCTATACTAAAATTATGAAATGCAATGATACTGACAATGGATAAGGCTGGTAGTTTCTGCTTTGTTTTATTCGCTGTATCTGTGAATTTGCTTGAAAAGAGAATCTGTTTCCCGGCGTATGGGCGGTGCAAGACTGTACCTGTCCGGCTGTGAAACAGTCTTTGAAACGAAAGAAAAGAAAGGACGTGATACATTCATGGATAAAATTGATGCCATGTTGATCACATTGTTACAGGAAAATGCCAGAGCGCCGCTGAAATTGCTGGCATCGAAGGTTTTCCTGTCTGCACCGGCAGTTTCTTCCCGAATTGATAAGCTGGAAAAGCAGGGAATCATTCTGGGATACAATACGGTAATCGACCGCCAGAAGCTGGGATATCACATCACCGCTTTTATCAACCTGGAGCTTTCCGCTGACCAGAAATCGGAGTTCTATCCGTTTATCAGCAGCTGTCCCAACGTACTGGAGTGCAACTGCATCACAGGCGTGTATTCCATGCTGATTAAGGTCGCATTCCCGTCTACACAGGAACTGGATACTTTCATCGGAAAGATCCAGCGCTTTGGCAATACTTCGACGCAGATCGTGTTCTCCACACCGGTTCCGCATCGTGAGATCATTGTCGAGCCGAATTCCTGATGCAGTGCAATAACGATAATCACTTGCCGCAGTGTTGTTACATTGCGGCTTTTTTTGCTGTACAATTGACTTTCGGGATTTAGCTGGTATAATGAAAGTACATTACGATGCGTGATACAGGAGGTGCAGGGGATATGCTGCATATGATTATTGGCGGCGCAGGCTGCGGAAAATCCACTCGTCTGATGGAACGGGTGCAGGCACAGGTGGCTGCCGGAGAGCGTGTGATAACGCTGGTTCCGGAGCAGTTTTTCTTATGAATTTGACCAGAAACTATACCGAATCCTCGGACCGAAGGCGTTCAACCAGCTGGAAACCCATAGCTTTAAGTCGCTGGCACGTTCTGTCTTTCAGCGTTTTGGTTGTGTGCCGGACGGCAGAAAAAATGCGGATGAACTGACTCGTATGGCACTGTTGTACCAGGCAGTGACCGCCGTCTCGGAACGGGAAAAAAGCTGCGTCTCCTGGGCAGAACAATGCCGCCAGACATCGTTTCTCTCGGAACTGTCCGCCATGTTTGCGCAGTTCCGCCGCAATGGAATCCAGCCGGAACAGCTGTATTCTTCCAGTGCGCTGCTGAACGGACGGCTCCAGGAAAAAATGCTGGATCTGTTTGAAATCTACCAGAAATACGATCAACTCCTTGCCCAGCATCATCTGAAAGATACAGAGACCGATCTGACCGAGGCTGCTGTCATTGCAAACGGACAGGATGCTTTTCTGGGCGATGTTGTCTGTCTGGACGAATTCGAAAGTTTTACCGAGGACGAGTATGCAATGCTGGATGTGCTGCTCTCTTCCTGCAAAGATGTGTACATCGCCCTGCGTATTGACAGCACGTCTGCTGCACCGTTTTCCCTGTTTGAAACAGTGCAGGGAACAATGCTGCGCCTGAAGCAGCTGGCGGCAAAGCTGCATATTTCCGTGGAAACAGAGCGCTGCGAAACGCCTTACCGATTCCAGTCGGAGGAACTGCGGTGGCTGAACCAGCACATTTTCCGGAATACGCTGCCCTTTACAGGAGATGCGCCCCACCTGCACATTCTGGAGGCGCAGTCTCCGGAAGAAGAGCAAACTATGTCTGTGCCACGATCCGGCGGATGCTGGCGCAGGATACTGCACTGCGCTGCCGGGATGTTGCCGTCCTGTCCAACCAGATGTCCGATTATAAGAGTATTCTGGAAACGGCAATGGAACGCTATGCACTGCCGTATTATATGGACGAAAAGGAATCCATGTGCTATACGCCGTTTCTGGTGTATCTGCATACACTCCTGGGACTGCTGCAAAACACAAAGCCGGACACAGAACTGCTGCTGCGCCTGGGAAAAACGGGCATGACTTCCTGTACGCCGGAAGAGATCGCTGTGCTGGAAAATTACTGCTACACCTGGCAAATCGAGGGAAAGACCTGGAACACAGCGTTTACTGGCGGCAGCTGCGAGGATGCGGAAAGCGTCCGGAAAAAGCTGTTGTCGCCCTTGCAGTCCCTCCGGGAAAAGCTGCGTGGTTTCCATACCGGTGCAGAATTCTGCCGGCTGCTGTACGATTTTCTGACAGAACAGGAGATCGAGGAACAGCTGAATCAGCAGCTTATGGCAATCGCTGAGGAAGAACAGCGGATGCAGACCCAGGAGGAATGGGCGCTGGTCTGGAACAGTTTCGTAGAGATCCTGGAACATCTGACACTGCTCTACCAGGAATGGGAACTGGAACTGCCCGAGTTCTGTGCGATTCTGTCATCTCTGACCAGCAGCATCCAGCGTGCAACACCGCCCCGGACGCTGGATGCCATACTGATTTCACAGGGCAGCACTGCCCGGCTGAATGCGCCGAAAATCGTGTTCCTGCTGGGTGTCTGCGAAGGTGCATTCCCGGCGTTTCCCGGCGGCAGTGCAGTTTTCTCCGACCGTGACTGTCAGACTCTGGAAGAAATGGAACTTCCGGTGGCAAAGTCCAAGGAGAGCCAGATGGCAGATGCAAGACTGGCGGCGTATAAGCTGCTGTCCTCCGCATCCCATGCGCTGTATCTGACCTACCCCCAGGTGACGGTGACACAGCAGAAGTGCTACCCTCTGCGGTCACGGCACAGATGCAGCGGATGTTTCCCGGCGCTGAGACACTGCGGCAGTCCTGCTCCTCACTGGGAACTTCCTATTACAGCGCTACACTTCATGCGGCATATTATCAGTATGTGCAGAATTATGCCGAGCAGTCTGCGGATACTGCTAGCGTGGGCGCATTGCTGTGGGATGACCCGGTCTATGCCCAGCGCCTGGAAGGATTGACCCGGTTTACCGTGCGGCACGACGAAAACGAACCGCTGTTTTCCATTGCGGATACCGCATTGGTGGGGGCATTACCTGGGCGATACCATGCAGCTTTCCGCATCGGCGCTGGAGCGCTATCAGAAGTGTCCGTTTTTGTATTACTGCAACGACATTCTCCGGCTGTACCAGCGGCAGAAAATGCAGATGACCGGCGCAAACAGCGGCAGCATGGTGCATTTTTGCCTGGAGCAGATTCTTCGGCAGTATGACAAGGAACACTTTCTGGCGCTGTCGCCGGAAGAGCTGAAACAGGAGATCCGGAAAAATGCGGCAGCTTACTGGCAGGAAAACATGGGCGGTGATTTTTCCAAGAGCGGACGGGAACAGGCGATGTATCACCATGCGGTGTCTGACGTGCTGCCGGTTCTGCTGCATCTGCAGGATGAGTTCCGGCAGTCTGCCTTTTCTCCCTATTGCACGGAACTTCAGATCACACCCGGCAATCGGATTTTCCGCCGATCTGCCTCAAAACCAGAGACGGACATACCGTGCGGCTTATCGGAAAGATCGACCGTGTGGATATCTGCCGGGACGGCGCACAGAAATGGGTGCGTGTGGTGGACTATAAGACAGGGGAAAAGGTCTTTTTCGCTGGGGCATCTGCTCTATGGTCTGGATATGCAGATGCTGATTTATCTGTTTTCCATTTTGTCGGAGGGAACGGCGCTGTCCGATGCCCAGCCGGCTGGTGTACTGTATCTTCCGGCTGGCAAGGTGAAAAGCGACCAGAAACGGGGTGCATCGAAAACGCCGGAGAAAAAGCGGAACGAGACTTACCAGATGAATGGCGTGCTGCTCCGGGATGCGCACCTGCTGACGCTGATGGAACAGAACGGCGAGGGTATTTACGTTCCTGGAAAGCTGGATGCCAAAGGAGAACTGGACACCAAAAGGGAACATTTCTCACGCAGGAGCAAATGCGAAATCTGCGGAAATATGTGCTGGAACAGCTGGTGGATATGGCGGAGCGTGTGTATCACGGTGAGATCGATGCGCTGCCCCTGGAACTGCCAAAGGAAGACCCGTGCAAATTCTGCGCTTTTTTTTCCAACATCTGCGGCAATTCAGAACTTTGCCGCCAGCGCATACCATACGGAGACAGCAGAATGCAGGAGAAAAAAGATGATGGAGATCCTGGAAGAACTGGCAGAGGAGGAGAACAACTGATGGCATGGACAGAACAGCAAAGTGAGGCAATCACAACCAGAGACTGCGGCCTGATCGTTTCTGCGGCGGCGGGCAGCGGAAAAACTTCTGTTGTTTTGGTAGAGCGTCTGCTGCGGATTCTGGAGGACGAAACGCCAGAACACCGTGTCCCGGCTGACCGGATGATCGTTGTAACATTCACCAACGATGCGGCGGCAGAGATGCGCTCCCGTCTGTACCAGGCGCTGGACGACCAGCTGCAAAAACAGCCGGAAAACCAGTGGCTCTATCAGCAGCAGGTGCGTCTGCAAAATGCGCATATCTGTACGATCAGTTCCTTTTGTTTTGATTTGATCCGGGACAATCTGACCGAGCAGGGAATCACTGCCGGATTCCGCATCCTCAACGAGACAGAGGCAAAGCTGATCG
>VOFI01001472.1_pt1 | contig 32000 bp, 65 predicted proteins | sample 5384131 | NCBI WGS metagenome assembly VOFI01 (sample SAMN12384728, study PRJNA508395) | human gut metagenome | isolation source: healthy gut H | host: Homo sapiens
CCTGCAAGGATTGATGAGATCAATATTCTGCAGGCAACTTACGAAGCCATGCGTCAGGCGATTGGCAATTTGAAAGTCGAGCCGGATCTGCTTTTAAATGATGCAGTTACCATTCCGGAGGTTGTGATTCCACAGGTTCCAATCATCAAGGGAGATGCGAAAAGCGTATCCATCGCTGCAAAGCAAGTATTGTGGCAAAGGTAACAAGAGATCGTCTGATGGAAGAGTATGATAAGGTACTTCCGGGATATGGATTCGCGTCCAACAAAGGTTATGGATCAGCAGAACATATCAAAGCGCTTCAGACGCTTGAACCGACACCGATCCACAGAAGAAGTTTTATCGGACACTTCGTATAAAAAAATCCGTCAGAACAGGTAGAAGATCAGATCCAAAAGGCGAATGGAGAATGAAAAAAAAACCGGCGAAGGACCGGTACAAAATATGAAAAAATAGCAGGTGAATTTCTGGAAAAGCAAGGATATCGGATACTGGAGTATAATTTCCGCTGCCGTTATGCGGAGATTGACATTGTTGCAAAAGACGGAGAATATCTGGTCTTTGTGAGGTGAAATTTCGCAAAACAGGAGGGCTTTCGGTCGCTCTGGAGGCGGTATCTGTGCCCAAACAGATGCGCCTGTCCGGAGGCGACCGTTTATTATCTGATGAAGAACGGTCGCACAGAGATACCATGCCGCTTCGATGTAATAGGAATCGCGGGGAATAAGATTTCTTTGCGGAAAAATGCATTTGAGTACTGCGGAGATTTTGGAATTGTATGAGTTATGATACCGGGGAAAGGCAGATGGCTGCCTGCAGATATCACAATACGGGAGAGTACAGATGAAAATAGGATTAAAATATAAAAACGAGGAGCATATCTTTGACGAATGCATAAGTGCTGGCGTACCATTTCTCAAATATCCGATCCTTGAAAAGGAAGGGCTTGTAGAACATGGAATTTCGACCAGACTTGGAGGAGTGAGTGAAGGTTTCCTGGGAAGCATGAACCTGAGCTATACCAGGGGATGATCCCGCGCATGTGGACGAGAATTACAGAAGAATAGCAAGCTGCAATCGGCGTGAAGCCGGAGCATATGGTCTGCACGCATCAGACCCATACGACGAACGTACGGATCGTGACAAGAGAAGATGCCGGCAAAGGTGTTACAAGAGAAAAAGATTACACAGATGTAGATGGACTGATCACAAATGTACCGGGGATCTGTCTGGTGACATTTTACGCTGACTGTGTACCGCTTCTGTTTCTGGATCCGGTGAAAAGGTGGTAGCATCAAGCCATTCCGGCTGGAGAGGCACTGTGAACCGGATGGGACAGGTGACGGTTGAAAAGATGCAGAAAGAATTCGGTTGTGATCCAAAGAATATCCTTGCCTCAAAAATCGTCCATCTGTCAGGAATGCTATGAAGTCAGTGAAGATGTGATCGATATGTTCCGCGCAAATTTCAGAGAGTCTGAATATGACCGTCTGTTCTATGCCAAGGAGAATGGAAAGTTCCAGCTGGATCTCTGGAAGGCAAATGAACTGGTTCTCACAGATGCAGGGATCAGACCGGAACATATGGCGGTTACTAATGTGTGTACCTGTTGCAACCCGGAGCTTTTATTTTCCCATCGCGCATCCAAAGGAAAGAGGGGGAATCTTGCAAAAGCATTTATTGCACTGAAGGAGGGATAAAACATGCTTTTGACACAGACAGCCGCAGGAAGTGAGGTAGAGGCGACCGTGCAGGATACGGTGGATACAATCACCGGATTTAACAAATTCATTCAGGAGAAAGGTCCCGGACCTGATTGCGTTTGGAATCCGGATTCTGATGGCGCTGCTCATATTCATCATCTGCCATAAGGTGATCAACTGGATCCGCAAGATTACGCGGGCATCCATGGAACGCGCCAATTCGGATACCGGTGCAAGACAGTTTGTGGATTCTCTGTTGAAATACGGACTTCATATTCTGCTGTTTCTGGCAATTATCAATTCGCTCGGTGTAGAATCTGCATCGATTGCGGCAACGGTTGCATCGGCAGGCGTGGCAGTTGGTCTTGCCCTGCAGGAAGTCTTTCCAACCTTGCCGGTGGGATGCTGATTTTATTTTTGAAGCCTTTTGTTGTCGGAGATTATATTATAGAAGACAGCCATGGCAATGAAGGAACGGTCAAAGAGATCCAGATCTTCTACACTAAGCTTGCCACCATTGACAACAAGACGATCATTGTGCCGAATGGAACACTTGCCAACACAAGCCTTACCAATGTGACGGACAAAGATTACCGTCAGCTGGATCTGAAGGTGGATATTGCATATGAAGCGGATCTGTGCCTTGCCAAGAAACTGTTGCAGGGACTTGTAAAAAATGATCCGTCCGTCATCCAGAGTATGGAACATAATGTCTTTGTAAATGAGCTTGGGAGCAGTTCAGTGGTGCTTGGTGTCCGTGCCTGGGTAAAAGTGAAGAGTATTGGCCGACAAGATGGCGGATGCTGGAAAATATCAAGTTGACACTGGATGAAAATCATATTGCTATTCCATATCAGCAGATCACTGTCCATCAGGCACATATGGAGTCGGAAAAGTAGAGCTTTGTATCTGAAAAAGACAGATATAAAAAATGTATCTGGTAAAATACAAGCGGAGAAATTGACAAAATAATCACAAATAAGTATAATATGTTGTCAGGGTTAAAAGACAAAACACCCTATGTTTTGGAATGATGGAGTAGTTTCTGACATCATAAATCAGGAGAACGATAAGATGAGAGTCATAGCAGGGAAAGCCAGAAGAATACCACTTGTGACGGTAAAAGGAATGGAGACACGTCCGACAACCGACAGAACCAAAAAAACCTTATTCAATATGATCGCACACGGACTTTGCGACTGTACATTTCTGGATCTTTTTTCCGGAAGCGGGGCAATCGGGATTGAGGCGATCAGCCGAGGTGTAAAAAGGCGGTTTTTGTGGAAAACAATCCGAATGCAATCCAGTGCATTATGGAGAATCTGAAAAAGACACAGCTTACAGACCAGGCGGAAGTAATCCGGGAGGATGTGTTCTCGGCACTTCGCAGGCTGGATGGAAGAAAAAATTCGATTATGTGTTTATGGATCCACCGTACAACCATATGCTGGAAAAAGAGGTGCTTACTTATCTTGCAAAATCAGACTTGCTGGAAAAGGATGCACTGATCATCGTGGAAGCATCTTTGGCGACTGATTTTTCTTATTTGGAGGAACTTGGTTTTTAATGATCAAACAAAAGAAATACAAGACCAATATGCATGTATTTATATCTGTGGAAAGTAGACTCATGATAAGAGCGATTTATCCGGGAAGCTTTGACCCGGTAACTTTCGGACATCTGGATATTATTCACCCGGAGCAGTAAAATTGTAGACGAACTTATAATCGGAGTATTGATGAATAAAGCAAAAACCCCGTTGTTTTCTGTAGAAGAACGTGTTAAAATGTTAAAAGGAAGTGACAAAAGATCTCGGCAACGTGAAAGTAGTGCCTTTCGACGGGTCTGCTTGTAGAATTTGCAAGACAGCAAAAGGCACGTCTTGTGATTCGCGGACTGCGTGCGATCACAGATTTTGAATATGAGATCCAGATGTCACAGACGAATCATAAGCTTGAACCGGAAGTAGAAACCATGTTCCTTACAACCAATCTCAAGTATTCTTACCTTAGCTCTACAATCGTAAGAAAGAAGTCGCAAAATTTTGATTTCGGGGGATATTTCCCAGTTCGTGCCGGAGACTGTCGCCAAAAAGTATAAAAGAAAAAGATGTCACAGTAGGTCTGTGACAAGAAGGAGAGTGCAAAATTATGAGCAGCCGTATTGAGCAGATTATTGAAGAAATTGAAGAGTACATTGACAGCTGTAAGTTTCAGCCATTATCAACTACAAAGATTATCGTGAATAAAGACCAGATCGATGAACTTCTCCGTGAACTTCGTATGAAGACACCTGATGAGATCAAGCGTTATCAGAAGATCATTGCGAACAAAGGATGCGATCCTTGCGGATGCACAACAGAAAGCAGAAAGCATGATTGAAGAAGCACATGCACAGACAAGTGAACTGGTAAGCGAGCATGAGATCATGCAAACAGGCATACGCACAGGCAAACGAGATCGTTATGGCGGCAACAGACCAGGCACAGCAGATTCTGGATAATGCAACAAATGATGCAAACCAGATTCGTATCGGAGCCATTCATTATACAGATGATCTTCTTGCCAATGCTGAAAGCATCATCGGTCATACACTGAACAGTTACACAAGCAAAGTATGACAGTCTGGTAACATCCCTTCAGGAATGTTATGATGTTGTCCGTAACAACCGTGCAGAACTGGAAGTTCCGGATAAGTCCTCACGCGGACTGGAAGCAGAATTCGGCGGAGAAGCCGGACAGACGGATCAGGGACAGAGGGAATAAGTTCTTTATCCGAACAATTTCATATAGCAAAAAGCGAACAGGCTGGTTACCATTGCGGTAATCAGCTTTTCTGCTATATAGCGAGCGAGAAAAGACCAGTTCTGGGATCGGATCATACATTTTGTCTGGAAAAGCGCGCAGACTCCTCCAAAAGAACAGTGCGCCATAACGAGAAGAAACCGCAGTTCAGAAGTAAGGTCCAGCTGACAGAGCATGCGGATTCCCCGGTCAGTTCCACTCCGGGAAGAAGCAACAATTTCCAGAAGAAATTCTGAAAGGAAAGTTTTGCCATAAAAGAAATGAGCACTGAGAAAACGATCATATATCCGCCGACTTTCGTGATGGAATCACATGCTGACAGAATACTTTCGTCAAGAGCCTCGGAAAAAGGAAGAAATTGTATGGGATCAGCCTGTTCTTCTACGACCGCAAAAGGATTCCGCGGCAGATACCATCTGCGGAACAAAAAAGGAGCAAACACAGTGCGGCAAGGATAGGAAAAAGCAGACAGATCTGCGCCATTTCAGGCTGCTTGAGGCTCTGTACTGCCACATACCCGGTCAGAAACGCAGGACTGACATTGTTACAGAAGGAAAGCAGGTATTCTCCTTCGGCAGAAGAAATTTCCCCTTTATCAGTCAGGTCAGAGCAGGATTTTGCCCCTACTGGAAAGCCACAGAGAAATCCACAGACCACCGAAAAAAAGCATTTTCAGAAATGCCAAGAAAAGGCTTCAGAATCGGAGAAAGGGTATGGTTGATCAGGGAAATACTCTCTGTGCGGATCATAAGACCGGTTATAAGAAGAAAAGGAAAGAGCACCGGAAGCACCTGCCTATAACAGAGCAAAGAGTCCGTTTGCGGCACCTGTGGCAACGGTTTCCGGGGAAAAAAGCATCAGAAGGAAAAGTCCGATCAGAAAAAACACAGACAGTTTTTTTGTTTTCATCGTGTATACCTGCCGTATTCTTTTGCAATAGTTTATGAAAAAACGCAGACAGATATACCGGGGCACATGTGCATAGAAGAGATTCAGTGTGAATAGAATAAAAGAAAAATGGAGAAATCTTGAAAAAGACTGGAACGCAGATCGCTTCTGCTCCTTTTTTTTATTGCTGATTTTTGCGTGGCAGCAAGCATACAGATCAACGAGAAAGCTAAAAAAAAACCGATTGAACCTAAAAACAGGAAGCACAGAAGAATTCAGAAAGCTTGGGATGGAGGAGGCGTTTTTTCCAGGTTCTTGCGAAGACAGATCATGAAAAAAAGAGGAAGACTTTATGCCATTTATTTTCTGGAAAACAGCCTGTTTCCACAGGATAACGAAAAAGAGCTGTTTGAAAATGGTCGGAAAAAGAAGAGTGGAAATCTTTTGAAAAGATCTGTACAGCTCTTTTGGAATGATATCCGCTATTTTCCTGTTCCGGAATCGCCGAAACATCCACAGTATCAGGTATCTTTTGTGGACAGCTGGATGGGAGAGCGCACCTACGGAGGAAAAAGGGGACATGAAGGCTGTGATCTGATGGCATCGAAAGATATCCCCGGTCTCTATCCGGTTGTGAGTATGACAGATGGGGTAGTATCGGCAAGAGGCTGGCTGGAAAAGGGAGGATACAGGATCGGGATTACCGCACCGTCCGGTGCATATTTCTATTATGCACATCTGGACTCTTATGGAAGTTATCAGGAGGGGGACGAGGTGAAGGCAGGGGATATCATTGATTTATGGGAAATACCGGATATGTCCGGAGGGGATGAAAGGGATGTTTGCCACGCATCTGCATCTGGGGATTTATCTGTATCCGGACGGCAAAGAAACCAGTTACAATCCCTATTGGATTTTAAGACTTGCCGGGGAGAAAAAACTTTCCTGTTCTTTCTAACTATGCTATACTTAAATGATATGGAGGACGAAAGAATGATAAATTTACCAAATGAATTTGAAGAGAAGATGAATGCACTTCTCGGAGATGAATTTGAGGATTATAAAATGTTATGACGAGCCGAGATATTACGGACTTCGTGTGAATACAGAGAAGATTTCTGTGGAGGATTTTGTGAAGATCTGTCCGTTTGAGATCACACCGATCCCGTGGATCGACAACGGTTTTACTATGACGGAGAGAAGATATCTCCTGCAAAGCATCCGTATTATTTTGCCGGCCTTTATTATCTTCAGGAGCCGAGTGCCATGACACCGGCGAACCGTCTTCCGGTAGAACCGGGAGATAAGGTACTGGATGTCTGTGCGCGCACCCGGTGGAAAGGCAACCGAATTTGGAGCAAAATTTCAGAACGAAGGTGTTCTGGTCGCAAATGATATCAGCAGTTCCAGAGCAAGAGGACTCTTAAAGAATCTGGAAGTTTTCGGAATCGGCAATATGCTGGTCATGAGTGAAGAACCTGGACGACTGGAACGCTATTTCAGCGGTTATTTTGACAAGATCCTGATCGATGCACCATGTTCCGGAGAAGGAATGTTCCGTAAAGATAAAAAGATGGTAAAAGCATGGGAAGAACATGGACCGGAATTCTTCTAATCTGCAGAGAAATATCATCCTGCAGGCAATGCAAGAATGTTAAAGCCGGGCGGTCTCATGCTGTATTCGACGTGTACATTTGATCCACTGGAGAATGAGGGGACGATCGAATATCTGAAAAAGAATATCCGGAATTCGAGATTCGATGGAAAAGGATATGAGGGATTTGCACCGGGCAGACCGGAAGTAACAAGAAGAAAAGGATGAAGATTTTGAAAAGACAGTCCGTATTTTCCCACATCATATGAAAGGGGAGGGACATTACCTCGCCCTGCTGAAAAAAAGAGGAGGATGCAATTGCCCGTCTTCCCCGGTCGCAGAGCAGAAAGCGAAGAAAAATCCCGGCAGAGCTGGAGGAATTCTTCCGTGATGTAAAGGTGGGATCATTGAAGCCGTGGTTCCAGACTGGATATCCATGGAGAACGCGTGTACTATATGCCGGAGAATCTTCCGGAAGTGAAAGGCAAGTTTCTTAAGAAGCGGACTGCTGCTTGGCGAACTGAAGAAAAAGCGTTTTGAACCGAGCCAGGCACTGGCGATGTGTCTGAAGAAAGACGAATATGCGCAGATCATCGATCTTCCATGCTGAAGATGAAAGAGTCATGACGTTATCTGAAAGGGGAGACGCTGGATGTAGATGATCTGACAGAGAGAAAGGCAAAAGGCTGGTATCTGGTCTGTGTAGACGGATTCCCGCTTGGATGGGGAAAGGTATCGAATGGTACGTTGAAGAACAAATATCTGCCGGGATGGAGGCTGTGTTAAGATGATGCGTCTGGATAAATATCTGGCAGAGATGGGTGTGGGTACCGCCAGGAGGTAAAGAAGCAGATCCGTCAGGGGAAAGTTACCGTTAATGGGACGGTGGTAAAAGCAGCAGATACGAAGATTGATGAGACATGCGATGAAGTTACAATCTTGAAGGGTAACATTTGCCTATGTGTCGTATGAATATTATATGCTGAACAAGCCGGGCGGCGTGGTATCGGCGACCGAGGACCGGAGAGATACTACGGTGATCGATCTGATCAAAGACAAGAAACGAAAGGATCTTTTCCCGGTCGGACGACTGGATAAAGATACGGAAGGATTACTTCTGATCACGAATGACGGAGATCTGGCACACCGTCTGCTGGCACCGAAAAAGCATGTGGATAAAGTCTATTATGCGAAAAAAATAGATGGAATGGCGCAGTACTTTTTTGAAGATTTTTCCGGAGTTCCGCATACTGTGGAGGAGATCAAAAAAAGAATGGTAATATGTCTGTGGATAAATATACAAAAGAGGTCACACTAAAGCCAGGGGTAAAGAACGAGATGCTTTGGAATCCGGACAGGAATGCAATGCCTGGATGGAAAATTTTTTTAAAGCCAAGGCAGATCACCCATCTTTTTCGATACGATCTGAAGAAGTGAATAAAGGGAAACCGGCACCGGAAAATCTGAAAGCTGGGTGCATTTGTTACCGAATTTGCCGGGAAAAATGCAGGAATGTATGCGCGGTGGACGACTGGTTTTCACGCCCACAGGATGCGAAAAAGCGGGAACTTGCCGACTATTTTATTCACAGCTATGAAGACCTTACCAATCAGACATACGAATTATAATGAATCATGGATTTTTACCGATCAGCAGGAAAGAGATGGAAGAACAGGGGGTGGAATCAGGTAGACTTTGTCTATGTAAGCGGAGATGCCTATGTAGACCACCGTCTTTTGGACATGCGATCATCACCCGCCTTTTAAGGAACAGCGCGTGGGGATCATTGACAGCCTGACTGGAAGGATAAACCGAGAATTTGGAGATTCTTGGATTTTGGTGTCGGCGGGAAATATGGATTCCATGGTCAACCATTATTTTGTATCAAAGAAAAGCACGGCAGCACGGATTCTTATACACCGGGCGGAGTGATGGGAAAGCGACCGGATTACGCGCGGTTGTATACAGTAACCTGATCCGTCAGGTATATAAGAAGACACCGATCATCCTCGGAGGGATCGAGGCAAGTCTCAGACGACTGGCACATTATGATTACTGGTCAGACAAATTAAAACGTTCGATTCTGCTGGATTCGGGTGCAGATCTGGTATCTTATGGAATGGGAGAACGCTCGATCATTGAGATCGCAGAGGCACTGGATGCCGGACTGGATAGTCAGTGATATCACATTTATCGCTGGAACGGTTTATAAGACGAAGAGTCTGGACAGTGTCTATGACGCGGAGATTCTTGGGATACGAAGATATGAAGCAGGATAAGCTGGAGTATGCAAGAAGCTTTTATACACAGTATTGCAATACCGATCCATTTGCCGGGAAAAGGCTGGTAGAGCCATATAATGATCATCTGTATGTAGTACAGAATCCACCGGCACTTCCGCTTTCGGAAGGGGAAATGGACGATGTCTACGGACTGCCTTATATGCGGACCTACCATCCTTCTTATGAGACGGCAGGCGGCGTTCCGGCAATCTCGAGAGATCAAATTCAGTCTGATCAGCAACAGTGGGCTGCTTTGGCGGCTGCAGCTTCTGTGCACTTACTTTCCATCAGGGAAGGATCATGCAGGTGAGAAGCCACGAGTCGCTGTTAGATGAGGCGAAGATGATTACGCAGGAAAAGGACTTCAAAGGCTATATCCACGACGTAGGAGGTCCGACGGCGAACTTCCGCCAGCCATCCTGCGAAAAAACAGCTTACACGTGGCGTGTGTAAGAACCGCCAGTGCCTGTTCCCGAAGCCGTGTCCGAATCTGAAAGTAGATCACAGAGACTATATCAAACTTCTGAAAGAACTGCGTGACATTCCAAAAGTGAAGAAGGTATTCATCCGTTCGGGAATCCGGTTCGATTATGTTGTTGCGGATAAAAGTGATGCATTTCTGGAGGAACTCTGCCGTTATCATGTAAGCGGACAGCTAAAGGTTGCACCGGAGCATGTATCGGATGATGTTCTTACACTGATGGGAAAACCAGAGAACAGTGTATATCAGGAATTTGTGAAAAAGTACAATAAGATGAATCAGAAGATCCACAAAGATCAGTATCTTGTGCCGTATCTGATGTCTTCGCATCGGGGATCCAGAATGAAAGATGCGGTAGAACTTGCAGAGCATATCCGGGATCTTGGATATATGCCGGAACAGGTACAGGATTTCTATCCGACACCGTCAACGATCTCGACGTGTATGTATTATACAGGCGTGGATCCAAGAACGATGCAGCCGGTCTATGTGCCGAAGAATCCGCATGAAAAGGCAATGCAGAGAGCTCTGATCCAGTACCGGGATCCGAAAAATTATGATCTGGTGAGGATCTGGTATACAAGCAGGTGAAAAATCGGCTGGAGAATCAGAATCCTGATATCCGTATGCTGGTCAATGAAAACAGGGATTCGGAAAAGACCGGGACAGTAGAGGAGATTGCAAAGGAAGACAAGAAACTTCAGCTCCGCATGATCGACCTGAACTGCCGGGGACTGACCGAAATGACCTGTACCTGTCTGCCCTGGATGCATAAAGGAACCAGGATCATCAATCTGGCAAGTCGAAACATGGATTTTTTTGCCCGCAGGCAAAATTCGCAGTTTATGCGACGACAAAGTCGTATGTACTGAGTTTTTCAAGAAGCCTTGCGGCTGAACTTAAGGAAAAAGGAATCTTCGTCACAGCGGTCTGCCCGGGATATATGGACACCCCGTTTTTGAAGTGTCAGGGAAGTTGCCCGGTGGCATGAAAGAGGCTGTGATGGCAGATCCGGTACAGGTTGTAAAAGCAGGCGCTCATTGATGCCAAATACAAAAAAGAGGTTTCTGTATATGGCACGGCAATGAAAGGGGCAGAAGATCGCAACCAAAGTACTTCCGCATGGAATGATCTTAAAAAGCCATGTCAATGATGGAGAAAATAACGAAGGAGTAAGCGAAAGACAAGATGAAGATACAAAAAGGAGATGCAGGTTATCTGCGCAGAAGAAAACGATTATTGATACTGGAAGCGGTTGTCTCTTTTGGACTGGTTCTTTGCACTGGTGATCGCCGGTTATGTGACAACAAAGACAAAGCTCAATCTGCTCACTGTAGTAGCGGTACTCGGATGTCTTCCGGCAAGCCGGATCCTGGTCAATCTGATCATGGTCATGCCGCATGATTCCATTGATGAGGCAACTGAGCTTGAAATCTCGGCTGTCACCGAAGAACTTACCGTTGCATACGATCTTGTGATCACCAGTGAGAAAAAAGGCAATGCCGGTAGCAGCTGTTGCAATTTACAACAATACGATCTGCGGCTATGTGCCGGTGAAAAAAAAGTGGATGTGGACTATGCCGCAAAGCATATCAAATCCATTATGAAGCAGAACCAGTTCGACAAGGTGGTGGTCAAGCTTTTCCATGATTATAAAGCATTTCTGACCCGCGCCGAGGGAATGAACAACATTGCTTCTGTAGAACAGCAGGATACAAAGAAAACACGAAGAGATGATCAAAGGACTCCTTCTGGACATTTCACTGTAAAAGGCAGGAGGAATTAAAAGCATGCAGAAAATAACCGTTTCGTCAAATGAAGCAGGACAGCGTCTGGACAAGCTTCTTGGAAAATATTTAAGTAATGCGCCGATGAGCTTTGTTTACAAGATGCTGAGGAAAAAAGAACATCAAGTTAAACGGGAAAAAAAGCGCAGGGAAATGAAAAACTGACAAAAGGAGACCAGGTTGAAGTATTTCTCTCAGATGATACCTGGCAGAAATTCGCAGGGGCACCGGGGCAGAAAAGCAGCTTCCGGCAGATCTTGCACGGGCAATGGAACGGCGACATCCGGCTTTCGGTAATCTATGAGGATCGGATATTCTGATCCTGAACAAACCATCAGGCATGCTTTCCCAGAAAGCGAGCACCGTCGACCTTTCCCTGAATGAATATATGATCGCGTATCTGCTGAAAAAAAGGCGATCTGAAACCAGCTGAGCTTGCTTTACTTTCCGCCCATCTGTCTGTAACCGCCTGGACCGGAATACCAGTGGTCTTGTAACCGCAGGGAAAAGCCTTGCGGGATTGCAGCAGCTCAGCGAGATTTTAAGAGACAGGACCGTGAAAAAAATATTATCTCACGATCGTGGATGGGGTGATAAAGACCGTCAGAAGATCGAAGGATATCTTCTGAAAACGAGAGATGACCAATCAGGTGAAAATTCTGAAAGAAGCAAAAAAGGCGAGGCAAAGCCGATAGCCACAGAGTATATTCCGCTTGCGGATAATGGTCAGCAGACGATTCTGAAAGTGCATCTGATCACGGGACGGACCCATCAGATCCGTGCACATCTGTCTTCGACCGGTCATCCGATCATCGGGGATAGCAAGTATGGTAATCAAAGGTCAATTCTATTTTCAGGAAAAAATATGCGTTAAAATATCAACTTTTACATGCATGGAAAATGCAGTTCCCGAAAAGAGAGGATGCGCTTGCAAAGGTATCGGAAAAGGAGCTTACCGCGCCTCTTCCGGAAGAATTTACAACCATCATAAAAGGAGAAAGGATTAGAATGGGAACCTGGAATTCAAAGAGGGCTAAGAGGTTCAACCCTGGAGGATTTTATTAACCGGACGAATGAACGCTATCAGGCAGCAGGGACTGGCGCTCATTCAGAAAATCCCGACACCGATCACTCCGGTACGAATGGACAAAGATCACCGCCAGATCACGCTGGCCTATTTTGACCAGCGCAGTACGGTCGATTATATTGGAGCAGTACAGGGAATTCCCGTATGTTTTGACGCAAAAGAGTGCAGTATGGATACCTTTCCACTACACAATATCCATGAACACCAGATGAACTTTATGCGGGATTTTGAAAAACAGGATGGAATTTCCTTTTTTCTTATCTATTACAGTACAAAAACCTGCTTTATTACATGCGTTTTGAAGAAATAGAAGTGTTTTGGGAGCGGATGAAGCAGGGCGGACGGAAAAGCGTACGCTTTGAAGAACTGGATGAGGAATATTTTTTATGCGACTAAGGCAGGGCGTATTCGTTCCCTATCTGGACATGCTTCAGAAGGATCTGGATCACCGGGAAGAAAGATAAGAAGCATGGAAAAGAGATTAGCAGGATAGAACTTCTGAGTATGCAGGCTTGACAAGCCGCGTCAAAGTTCGTATAATACAACAAGGTCACGTTTTAATATGGTAACATACTAAAGTGACAAATAAACAAAAAAGAGGAGTTACAATCTATGGAGCAGTTATTACATACACCCGAAGGGGTCCGAGACATTTATCATGAAGAATGCGCCAAAAGCTGGCACTTCAGAACCGACTTCATAAGACTCTGCATTTGTACGGATATCATGATATCCAGACTCCTATGTATGAATATTTTGATGTATTCAGAAAAGAGATCGGAACCATTCCTTCAAAGGGAATTATATAAATTTTTTTGACAGAGACGGAAACACACTGGTATTAAGACCGGATATCACTCCGCAGATTGCACGTGCGACGGCAACTTTATTTAAGGATGATGAGTTCCCGGCAAGGCTTTGCTATGTGGGGAATACATTTATCAATCATTCCAGTTATCAGGGACGATTAAAGGAAAGTACCCAGATGGGCGCGGAGATGATCGGACTGGATGCGGCGGACGCTGATGCGGAGATGCTGGCACTTGTCATTGACTGTCTGAAGAATGCCGGACTGGAAGAATTTCAGATCAGTATAGGAAATGTAGATTTTTTCCAGAGTCTGATCGAGGAATCCGAGATTGATGATGAGACAGAAGAACGTCTGCGTGAGCTGATTAACAACCGGAACTTTTTCGGTGCAGACGAACTTTAGAAGAGGCTGATGCAAAACCGGTATCAAAAAAAGCATTTTCTGCACTTTCAGAGATGGTCGGTGGTGTGGAGATCCTGGAGGAGGCGAAAAAGGTAGCGCCAAGCAAAAAGCGATGAAAGCAATCCGGCGTCTCGAAAAAATCTACGCGATCTTATCTGTCTACAAAATGGAACAGTACATTACGTTTGATCTGAGCATGAGCGGAATTTACGGATATTATACCGGTATTATCTTCCGGGGATACACTTTTGGGAACCGGGGATGCCATTGTAAAAGGCGGACGTTATGACCACCTGGTTGAAAAGTTTGGAAAAGAAGAGCCGGCGATCGGTTTTGCGATCGTAGTAGATGAACTGATGAGCGCACTTTCCCGCCAGAAGATCCAGATCTCAAGTGGCGAGAAGAGTTCCCTGATCTTATATGATAAAGAACGGTTGAAGGATGCAATCCAGCTTGCCATGGAATTCAGAGGGAAGGACAAGAATACCCAGATCCTTCAGAAAGCATCGGATAAGTCGCTGGAATTCTATGTGGATTATGGAAAACGCAGTCTTGCAGGAAGCATGCTGTATCTTCGAGGACAAAGGAGATGTGCAGATGGTGAACCTGATGACCGGCGAAGAGAAAATTATAGGGTAGGGGTGAGACGATGAAAGACACAAGATATTTGACATTTGCGCTCTGTAAGGGGCGGCTCAAAACAGACACTGGAGCTTCTGGAAGAACTGGGGATCACCTGTGAGGAAATGAAAGATAAAAAAATTCCAGAAAGCTGATTTTTGTGAATGAAGAATTAAAACTCAAATTTTTTCTTATCGAAGGGACCGGATGTACCGACCTATGTAGAATATGGTGCGCGGCGGACATCGGCGTGGTCGGAAAAGACACGATTCTGGAAGCGGAAAAGAAGGTACATGAGGTACTGGATCTTGGTTTTGGTAAATGCAGGATGTGCGTATGCGGACCGGCAGATGCGAAAAAATATCTGGAGAATCACGAACTGATCCGCGTGGCAACAAAATATCCGAATATTGCAAAGGATTACTTCTATAATACCAGACACCAGACGGTAGAGATTATCAAATTGAACGGTTCGATTGAACTTGCACCGATCGTTGGCCTTTCAGAGGTGATCGTGGATATCGTGGAAACCGGATCCACCCTGAAGGAGAACGGACTTGTAGTTCTCGATGAGGTTTGCCCGTTATCAGCGCGTATGATCGTAAACCCGGTCAGCATGCGTCTGGAAAATGACAGGATCAAGGAACTTCTTTATAAACTCAGAAGTATATTAAAAATGGGGAGGCTTAATGCACATGAGAATACAAAAGCTGAACAGCGATACAAAGAAAAATCTGCTGGAAGATCTGCTGAAAAGAAGTCCGAACAATTATGGACAGTATGAGGCAAGCGTAAAAGAAATTTTAGATAAAGTAAAAGAAGAAAAAGATGCGGCAGTTTTTGCATACACTGCCAAATTTGATGGGGCAGATTACTGCAGATACGATTGAAGTCACAGATGCAGAAATTGAAGAAGCATATGCGCAGGTTGATGAACACTTCTTACAGTCATCCGCAAAGCAAAAGACAATATCGAAAGTTATCATGCAAAACAGCGTCAGAACAGCTGGTTTGACAGTAAACCGGACGGAACCATTCTTGGGCAGAAGATCACCCGCTTCACAGAGTCGGCGTGTATGTGCCGGGAGGAAAGGCAGTTTATCCGTCTTCGGTACTGATGAATGTGATGCCGGCAAAGGTTGCCGGTGTGGATGAGATCATCATGGTAACGCCTCCTGGAAAAAATGGAAAAGTAAATCCGAATACACTGGTTGCAGTCAAAGAAGCCGGTGTGGATAAGATCTACAAGGTCGGCGGTGCACAGGCAATTGCGGCGCTTGCTTACGGAACAGAAAGTATTCCCAAGGTAGACAAGATTGTAGGACCTGGTAATATCTATGTGGCATTGGCGAAGAAAAAGCGGTGTACGGACATGTAAGCATTGATGCCATTGCAGGACCAAGTGAAATCCTGGTTGTGGCAGATGAGACAGCTAATCCGAGATATGTTGGCAAAGAGACCTGCTTTCACAGGCAGAGCATGATGAACTTGCATCTGCAATTCTTGTTACGACAAGTGAAAAGCTGGCACATGAGGTATCCGATCAGGTAGATGGTTTCTTAAAAAGAACTTTCAAGAGCAGAGATCATTTCCAAATCTCTGGATAATTACGGATATATTCTGCTTGCCGATACGATGGATGATGTGATTGATATTGCAAATGAGATCGCATCCGAACATCTGGAGATCCAGACAAAGAATCCATATGATGTGATGACCAAGATCCGCAATGCAGGTGCTATCTTTATCGGAGAATATGCAAGCGAGCCACTGGGCGATTATTTCGCCGGACCAAAAACCATATCCTTCCGACCAACGGAACCGCATAAATTCTTCTCACCGCTTTCTGTGGATGATTTCATTAAAAAATCAAGTATCATCTCTTATTCAAGAGAAGCACTGCAGAAGGTACATAAGGATATCGAAAGCATTTGCAAAAGCGGAACAGCTGACTGCGCATGCCAATTCGATCCATGTACGTTTTGAAGAGGAGGACTAAAAAGATGGAGAGCAGAGTTGCATCCTGCAGTCGTGTGACAAAAGAGACAGCAGATCGAGATGACACTGAATCTGGACGGAACAGGAAAGACTGACATTTCTACTGGTATCGGTTTCTTTGACCATATGCTTTCCGGCTTTGCAAGACATGGATTTTTGATCTGACTGTCAAAGTTACCGGAGACCTGGAGGTAGACAGCCACCACACGATCGAGGATACCGGAATCGTGCTGGGGGAGACCATTGCAAAAGCACTGGGAGATAAAAAAGGAATCAAGCGGTATGGACATTTTATGCTTCCGATGGATGAGGTGCTGGTGCTTTCGGCAATCGACCTTTCCGGAAGACCATATCTGAATTTTGACGCCACATTTACCTGTGACAAATAATAGGAGAACTGGACACGGAGATGGTAAAAGAATTTTTTCTATGCTGTTTCCTATAGCGGTGCAATGAACCTGCACCTGAAAGTCCTGGATGGCGGCAACAACCATCATATGGCGGAGGCGCTGTTTAAAGCGTTCGGAAAAGCACTTGATATGGCTGTATCCGAAGAACCACGGATGAAAGAAGTGTGGTCTACAAAAGGCAGTCTGTAAAAAGATAAAAGGAGTTTCTCGTATGAGTTATAAAAGATTGATTCCCTGCATTTTTATCCTTGGAGGGAAGGCGGTAAAATGGTTTGATGACCCGACAGTTGTATCTGAAGATGTGATCGCGCTGGCAAAAGAGTACAGCGATAACGGGGCGGATGAACTTCTGGTATTTGACCTGTCAAATACGGATGAAGATCATGATGAGTCCATTGAACTGATGAAAAAGATCAACCGCGTGATTCAGGATTCCGATGGTTGCCGGAGGAAATGTAAAGCGGCAGGAGGATGTCAAGAAAATCCTCTACACCGGTGCAAAGCGTGCCATGCTGAATTTTTCAAAGCCGGATTCACAGAAACTGATCGAAGAGGTGGCAAAGCGGTTTGGAAAAAGAGAAGATCGCGGTGTCACTGAATGACTTTGATGCATTATTTCAAACATCAGCATCTGATCCAGACTTACAGTAGCCAGATTGTATTTATGCACCGTCTGGATCTGAATTCCGTTGTAAATATTACGGATATTCCGTGTGTGGTTGTGACCGATACACTGGAAAAGGAAGAGCTTTTAAGATCCTGGAATGCCCGGGTGTGAAAGGACTTTCTGGAATGTATGTGAGTCAGAGAGAAATCAATTGTGCTGATTTCAAAGAAGAGTGCAGCCCAGAAAGGAATTCGTATGACATCCTTTGAGAGTCTGATGGATTTTTCCGAATTTAAATTAAATTCCGATGGATTACTTCCGGTTGTCACACAGCATTATAAGACGTCCAAGTGCTGATGGTGGCATACATGAATCAGGAGGCATTTGAAAAAACAGTGAAAACCGGACGGATGACCTATTTCAGCCGGAGCAGACAGAGTCTCTGGACAAAAGGCGAGACATCCGGACATTTTCAGTATGTCAAATCCCTGACCATCGACTGTGACAAAGATACCCTGCTTGCAAAAGTAGATCAGATCGGAGCAGCATGCCATACCGGTAATCCGACCTGCTTCTTCCAGCCAATCGTAGGGGATCAGTATGAAGAAATCAATACGCAGCAGGTATTTGAGAGCGTGTATCATACGATCATGGATCGCAAAGAGAATCCAAAGGAGGGGTCTTACACGAACTATCTGTTTGAAAAAGGTATTGATAAAATTCTGAAGAAGGTTGGAGAAGAGGCTGCCGAGATCATCATTGCAGCGAAGAATCCGAACCCGGAAGAACTCAAATATGAGATGTGCGACTTCCTGTACCATATGATGGTGTTGATGGCAGAACGGGGATCACCTGGGATGACATCATGGAAGAGATGGCAAAACGGTAAAAATTGCATATGTGAAAAAGATGTGGGACATATACTGAGGTAGAGGTATATGTCCTTTTTGTTTGTCTGAAATTGGGAAAGAACTTTCTGGTAAATGAAAAGAACTACCTGCCAAAGATGCGCACTCGCGCAAAGAAGAATGTTGCAAGTAACTGCGTTCGGCGTAGAATGCACCGAGGCACATTCATTTTAATTGGATGCTTTAGCAGAAGGGAGAGATTGGAATGAACGAATCACAGGAACGCCGCGAGGAGTTGCTTAGGATGTCACGTCAAAAATGGAGAAAAGGCAGTATCCCGGCGGTGCATCCAAGGTATCAGCATGTATACAGGGGATTATATGGAGAACATTCTTCAGAAGAAAATGGCGGAAGCAGTTTCTTTGCGCGGATGTTTATCAGTTTCCTTATCTTTGGGATGTTTGTGGCGGCAGATTATACAGGAGAGAAAATCTGGAAATATACGCCCTCACAGATCGTGTCACAGATTGAGTACCAACCGGATATTATGACTGGGAACTGGTAAGAGAAGATAGGAAAGCAGTTCTATGGCGGAGACGGACTTGTAGAAAAAGGTGTAGAATTGTGTATTTTTACCAAAAAAAACACCACATATGGTTAAATTTGTGCTATAATTAAAAATAATCAAACAAAAGATGAATGGAACTCCTAAATTTAATGTTTCATACATTTTATTAATGCAATTGTTAATGCGAAGAAGAATTTTTGAAAACTTCAAAAATTAACATACAACTTATAGTCTATTTACGAGAGGAGGATCAATTATTGAAGTTTAGGAACAAATTTGTATCAAAAGGATCGGGACAAAGACACTGGCAAGTCTTCTGGCATTTGGAATGGCTCTTGGTTCGCCAATGGCGGTATTTGCCGATGATGGAGAAACGGCCGTTGTGGCAGAGAATACAGTGCAGGCAAAAAAAGACAGATGGATCGGAAGTATTTGTGAGTGTATCTGATTATGTACGGGGAATGATGGAAAGAGGAGCAGTCAGGCTGAATGATGAAACCGGCTATCTGGAAGATACCTCGACTGGTCAGAAAGTGGATCCGGAGACAGGAGAACGCCTGACAGAGACACCAGCTCAGCTATACCGGACAATCCTGGAAATGAAGAAAATCCAGAGACTCCGGAAAACCAGAGACTCCGGAAACCCCGGAGAATCCAGAAATTCCAGAGGCTCCAGAAAACCGGATACACCGGAAAATCCAGAGACACCGGAAAACCAGAAACTCCAGAAAAGCCGGATACACCGGAAAATCCAGAGACTCCGGAAAAACCAGAAACTCCAGAAAAGCCGGATAGCCCGGATTCCGGCAAATCCGATTCCAAAGATCCGATTCAGAAACCGGATACTGATAAGGCAGATTCTTCCGAAGACCGGAAAGATACAAAGACCGACCCAATTCCGGGAAGTGAGATCGACCATACACAGGAGATCAGCAAAGCAGAAGAAGCGACCGGTCAGAACGAATCAAAAACTGCAGTCAGTAATTCTGAACTGATCAACCGTCAGCAGATTGTGAAGCGACCAGAGATGGTAGAGGATTTCCGTTTCTGGACTGTGGCAAGAAAATATGCATTTGCCAGAACAGCGATCAATGTACGGGAGGAAATTCCGGAAGTCGCAGATGGCAGGGCAGATACTTCCGAGGAAGCCAAAGAAGCAGAGCTTGAAGCGGCAAAAAAGATGCAAAAGAGCTGAGAGCCGGATTTGATATAGAGAATCAAAAATACAACACGAAAAAGTGAAACGTACAAAAACGGCAAAAGGTGTAAAATAATCTACACAGATCAAACTGACCGGACTCAACATTTTTTCATCAGCGAAATTACAAAAACAGAGGCGCCGAATCAGACCAATCTGAAAGCTGGAAAAAGAGCTGAAGCAGCAAGACAGGCTGAGAAGGATCTGCAGAAGCAGAAAGAAGAACAGGCGGCAAAAGTGACTGCTGACCTGGCAGACAGCAGATGGAAGAAAAGGTCCGCTCGGTCGGAACGATTTCGCAGGACGGGCTTCTTTATATTTTGAAAGAAGAAGACAATGGCTGGTTGTATGTGGAATCCGGTAATGTCAGGGGATTTGTAAAGGCGTCTGAAATTTATACGGAAGATGCGGCACAGGAACTTCTGGATGTCTATCAGACACAGGCCAGGTTAAAAGCTTCCAAAGAAAACAAAGACTATACCGGAATCGAGGGAACCGCAAAGACGGCACAGGCACTGATAGATGCAAAAGATAATCAGGCATATACCTATCTCCGCGCGACGGTGAAGCAGACGGTTGCAGATAAAGAACCGGCACTGGTAAGCGATCAGCTAGATACCGATAAAAAAAGGAATCCTGAATATTCAAGAAGAGAAGAATGCGGATTCCAGAGTTGTTGGGACAATGACAGCAGGAGAGCTCTGCTACATTCTCGCAGATGAAGATTCAGACTGGGTTTATGTAGAATCCGGAGATGTCAGAGGTTTTGCGGAAAAAGAAGTATTTGAAATCAGACGCTGAAACCAAAGCACAGGTGACAGAAAGAGGAGCTGATACCTATTCAATGGCAGAGGAAAACATGGATCCGGAAGATAATAAAGCTCTTTACTATACGCTGACTTCTACAAAAGAAGGAACGCCGAGTGGTGAAATCCGCCAGTCAATGATTGAATATGCATCCCAGTTTGTCGGTAATCCTTATGTGTGGGGCGGAACCAGTCTGACAAACGGAGCAGACTGTTCCGGATTTGTACAGCAGATTTACAAGGCTTACGGATATGATCTTCCGCGTGTTGCCGAGGATCAGAGCCAGTATGGGACCAAGATTCCAGTAGAAGACGCACAGCCTGGAGACCTGATCTTCTATGCAAAGAACGGTTATGTATATCATGTTGTGATGTATGCCGGAGATGGAAAGACCATCGAAGCTGCAAATGAAGATGTTGGAATTATTTACGGAACTGTTTACGACAAAGATGCAGTATGGGCGACCCGGATTCTGGACGATCATTATACTGTTGCAGGTGGCGGAATCGGAACAGTCAATGCGACAGAAGAGATGTACGGCGCAGATCTTGGCAATTTTACGATTACATATTACTGTGCATGTGAAATCTGCTGTAACAAAGCAGACGGGATTACAGCAACCGGAACCCCAGTCATTGAGGGACAGACCATTGCGGTGGATCCGAGTGTAATCCCTTACGGAACAAAAAGTCATCATCGGCGGACATGTATTTTACTGCTGAAGACTGTGGTGGTGCGATCAAGAAAAACCACATTGATGTCTATGTAAACAGCCATGAAGAAGCACTTGCTCTCGGCGTGACGAATGCAGAAGTATATCTGGTTAAATAAAAATTAAGCGAAGGATAATTTGTTCTTTCGGAGTTTATCTAAAGCCATAAAAACAGGGAAATGTTCTGACGTAAAATATGTCAGGACATTTCCTCTTTTTTTCATTTTACCAAAATATTTTCCGAAAGAAATTACTCTCTGAGTTTGAAAAATTTTATCAGAAATATTTTTAATGAAATATGGACGGTTTTGTCAAAGAGTAGTAAAATAAAAATGTCGCGTTTCGACTAAAAGGACTGCATTTTACAGAATTTGTAAGAAGGAGCAACAGATTTTGAAATATAGAAATATACAGGTAGCAAAAATGACAGGAGCAAAAATTCTAGCAGGATTACTTGTTTTCGGACTTACTTTCAGCGCTCCGGCAACAGCGGGCGGCAGAGGGCGGTCTTACAGAGGTTACTTCTAATGAATCAGAAAATGGAGAAAAATTACAGGCAAAATCCATTGATGGGCGTGATACACTTACAGAAGTATCAGATCTTGTCCTGGAGATGATTCATAATGAAGAAATAAGATACAATGAAGAGACTGGATATCTGGAAGATACCGGTCTGCGTGATGCGCCGAAAACAGGATGGAAGGTTGATCCGATAAGAGGGGATGAAGTAGAAGTAATCCCGGCTAACCCGGATGTGCCGGTTACGCCGGAGCAACCGACAGATCCGGCCAATCCGGATACACCACAGCAACCTTCGGATGGCAATGTGAACAATGAACAGCAACCTTCGGAAGACCAGACAGAAGGCTCAGAAGAAAACAAAGCGCAGGAGCAGGAAAAAAATGCGCAGGATAGCGAACACAAGATGACCAATGAAGAACTGGTCAAGAGACAGCAGATCGTCAGTCTTCCGGAATACGAAGAAGATTTCCGTTTCTGGACAGTTGCGAGAAAAAATATGCATTTGCAAAGACAAAGATCAGCATACGTGAGGCAATTCCGGAAGATATCAGTGGAGCCGTTGATACTGATCGGACAGAAAGTGATATTCAGGAAGCAACAGCTGATGCTAAAAAACTGTTTCATAAGGAAACTTCTGTAAAGGCGAAGAAATCAAAGACGAAAACGGAAAAGAAAGTACAGCTTAATACATTTTCTGCCGGGACATTAAAAAAACACAGCAGACACTTCGGAAAAGAAGTCATCCTTAAACTCGGATACTGCCGTAGCATTGCAGGATGATACTTTAAATGCGTCCCTTGCATCCCGGCAGTTGGCCGAAAAGGTGCGTTCTGTCGGAGAAATTTCACAGGATGGACTTCTCTACATTCTGAAAGAAGAAAAGAATGGATGGCTGTATGTAGAATCCGGAAAGGTCAGAGGATTTGTAAAAGAATCTGAGCTTTATACCGGAGATGCCGCACAGGTACTGCTGAGTGGATACCAGAAGCAGGCAAAAAAAGCCGCAAAGAAAAAAAGCCAAGAGTGCATATACTGGAATCGAAGGGACAGCATCTCTTGCAAAAGAAACGGTTCCGGCAAATGAAAATCAGGCATTTACCCATGTACGTGCAACCGTAAATCAGACACTGGCTACGAAAAAAATATGCACTGGCAGATGCATCAAAGTCGGATGGAACTGTAGCAATCCAGGAAGAGGCAAATGGACAGTCACGTGTGATCGGAACCATGTCCCAGGGTAATCTGTGTTATATCCTTGCGGATGCAGAGAAAAGACTGGATCTATGTGGAGTCCGGGGATGTCCGAGGGTTTGTCTCTAAAGAGGCTGTTCAGACTGGAGATGAAGTAAAAGCGCAGGTAGAAGCGACAGGCGAAGGTGCTTACCAGACAGCTACAGAACTGATCGCACCGGAAGATAACCAGGCACTTTATTATAGTTATGCTTCTGTAAAGCCGGGAACACCGGGGAATGCGATCCGCCAGGCAATGCTGGATTTTGCCGCACAGTTCATTGGCAATCCTTATGTATGGGGCGGTACAAGCCTGACAGAAGGGGCGGACTGCTCCGGATTTGTACAGCAGATCTATAAGAATTTTGGCTATAATCTGCCAAGAGTAGCCGAAGATCAGAGCCAGTATGGAACCAAGATTCCGGTTGAAGACGCACAGCCGGGGGATTTGATTTTCTATGCAAAAGATGGTTATGTCCATCATGTTGTGATGTATGCAGGAGACGGAAAGACCATCGAAGCTGCAAATGAAGACCAGGGAATCATTTCCGGAACGGTATATATTCCGGAAGCTGTCTGGGCAACCAGAATCCTGGAAGAAAATTATAATCTGGAAGGCACGGATGTGAACGAACAGAACGCTACAGCCGAACAGTATGGAGACAGTATTGAGAGTATACCATTGATTATTATTGTTCCTGCGAGACTTGCCGTGCGAAGGCAAACAAAGTCAAAGCAACCGGAACCCGGTTGTTGAAGGGCAGACTATTGCGGTTGACCCGGATGAGATTCCGTATGGAACAAAGGTGATCATTGACGGACATGTATTTACTGCTGAAGATTACGATACTTCCGGCAAAGAAAACATATCAGTATCTATGTCAATGAGCATGAGACTGCACAGAAGCTGAATGAGAAGAAGGCAGAAGTACATCTGGTGAAATAAAGACAATCAAAAAGAAATATTAAACAAAAAAACTTCGGATCACTGGCGAAAATCCAGAATATCCGAAGTTTTTTGCATGTCTACACTATTCAGACAAGTCATTCTCCCGGCTAATGTTTGATCTTTTTTCAGTTTTTCATTGTCTGCCTGACATTCGGTCGGGGAAATATGATACATTTTCTTAAAAGCACGAAAAAATGAAGAATAGTCTCCAAAACCGGACTGGACAGCAACCGTTTTAAGCGGAACATCCTGCCGGATCAGCGAGACCGCAAGTGCCAGCCGTTTCTTTAAAATATACTGATGACAGGTCGTATTCAGTTGTTTCTGAAAAAAAATTTGTTCAGACTGCTCTTGCTCATATGGAAAGTACGCGCCAGATCCTCCACACCGATTTCTTTCAGAAAATGCTGATCCAGATAGCGGACGATCTGATTGGTCTGATCGGATTCGATCTCAATAAATTCGTTGGAATATTTCAGGGCATAGTTAATGACTTTTACCAGAAGACAGGTGGATGCACCACAGGCATAGGTTTCAGAAAGCTCCCCATAAGAAGCATATTCCCGGTAAAGGTTTCAAATTCTTCCTCAAAATTACACAGCTTATTGGTAGTATGAAGAAGATGAGGTGTGTCAATATTGAAAACAGATTCCTTACGCCGGAAGCTGGCTTTTCAGATTGGAAATATATGATTTTTCCAGCCATACAGTGATAAAATCATAATAGTTTGCAACGAGATCACTGGAAGTAAAGTAGTGTGGAATATCCGGTGGAATAACCAGAATATCGCCATTTGTAATAAAATGCCGTTTCTGGCCGATGCGGAACAGAAAATCTCCGCTTTTACAAAAGCTGATCTCATAAAATCCGCTTTTGATCATGGAAAGATCTTCCATCAGATATCCTTTGTGGTGCGTGCATTTTTACATGGCGCACTGACGTTTGCCGGACAGTCGCATTTCAGGGCTTTGCTCATATAATTTTTTCATTTATAAACCTTTCATGTTGAATAAAATTTAACAAATCTTTTGTAATCATTATACAATACACATTGCAAAAAAGGTAAAAGAAATTGTAAAAAGTTATATTTTTTACTATAGATAAAAGCAATAAATTGTTAAAAGATACAAAAATAACGGAAATCAACGTTTTCTGGAATTATTGATAAACGATAGCAATAAGTACAAAATTGATAGAAAAAGCAATTTGCAAAGAAAAAACATTTTGGTAGTATTTTTGAAGAGTTGTTAACGAGGGGATACACAGACAGAACAACTTAAGGAAAATACAATGGAGGAAAAAGGAAAAATGAAAAGAAGAGCACTCGCATTATTGTGTGCAGGAATTTTAGCAGTCGGTATGCTTGCCGGATGTGGTGGAAGTTCTGACAAGAAAGACAGCAACGCAAAGACAGAAGACACGACGAAAGAGGCAAAAAGTGATGGGACTTTTACAGTTGCATTGAATTATATGCCAACATCTCTGGAGCCAAGTACAGCCAGTGATGACCAGACCTCTCTGGTTCGTCCGATCTTTGAACCATTATTTGTAGAAACAAAGGATGGAATCGAATATTATCTGGCAGATAAGCTTGATATTTCAGAAGATGCCAAAACATACACCATTCATCTGAATGAGAAAGCAAACTGGAGCGATGGCGAACCGGTTACTGTAGATGATATCTTATTTACAATGAATTATGCCGGAAGAAATTCTGGTGGAAAATCTTCTTATAATACAATCAATAAACAGGAAGTTGTATTTAACAAAAAGATGATAAGACACTGGAAATTGTCCTTCCTGAACCATATGCAACTTATACAGCAAAGAATTGGCAGAATGATGATTTATCCGTCACACGCATTTGACAATGATTATACAAAAGTAGAAGGAAGCGGATACTTTAATTCCACAGATATGGCTACTTCCGGAGCTTACACGGTAGCAGAGATCAATGATGACAGTATCGTATATACTGCACGTGATGATTATTACAGAGAAACACCGAGCGTTAAGAAAGTTGTTATGAAGACGATCGGTTCCGGAAGCACCAAACAGGTTGCATTTGAAAACGGAGAAATCTCTTACATGAGAATTACAACTCCGGAAGAACTGAAAAATATGAAGGTGACGATAATTACAATATCAGCTCCTTCTCAGAAGCAAGACTGAATTACCTGCAGATCAATCCTTACGGACCTGCAAAAGACAAACTTACAGAAGATGCAAGAAAAGCGATCTTCCTTGCAATCAATGCAGATGAGATCATCGATACCGCATACGGAAGTGACGAACTTGCAACGGTTGCAAACAGTCTTCTGACACCAGATCAGTCTCTTTACAACAAAGACTGCAAAGGTTACGAGCAGGATCTTGAAGAAGCAAAGAAACTTGCCAAATCTTCAGGAATCGAAGGAACAACTCTGAAATATGTTTACAATGCAGACCGTCCGAACATGGAAGAAGTTGCAACAGTTCTTCAGCAAAGCAGCTCGCAGAAATCGGCGTAACGCTTGATGTAGAAGGTCTGGATTCCAACGCATTCTTCCAGAGATTCTTCGCAATTATGTTCCAGTCAGGGGAAGAAGATCAGTGGGATCTTGGTACAAATGGATGGGATTCTGAGCGTGGAAGCAGTCTTGGACAGGCTTACAGCTACATCAACAGCAACTCCAAAGCATGGGGATTCAGTGATGAAGCCGGACAGCTTGGCAAACAAAGGTAAACGCAAAGAAAGAGACAAAGACGAAGCAAAGCGACTTGCAAATGATCTGCAGGATCTGACTTTATCAGAATACTGGGAATACCCACTTACTTACACCAATTATGTGATGGTATCTCAGAAAAAATGTAACAGGTCTGGATGCAGTACCGGTTGTTCCGGAATTCGTTGATTACCTGAAGATCAAAGTAGACTAATTATATTGTATTTTAGCAGACGAAGAGGGGCTGAAGCACAAGATGACCTTTGTGCCGGTCCCTCTTTTAAAGGAGAAAAGAAATATGGCAAAATGTTTCGTAAAGAAAGGGCTTCAGCTGATTATTGTCACGATTTTGATTTCTTTTTTTCTCATTTGCCGTGATCTATGCAAAGACCGGGAGATATTTCCGGTATGTATTTGAATGAACAGATGTCAGATGAGGAAAAAGAAGCAATCAGAGAGAATCTCGGACTTAACAAAAGTATGCCGGAGCAGTATTGGGGATGGGCAAAAGAAGTGCTGAAAGGAGATTTCGGAATTTCTCTTGCAAACCATACTTCCGTATCTGAGCAGATCATCAAGCGTCTTCCGGCAACCCTGCAGCTGATGGGAGCCGCATTGGTTCTTTCTGTGCTTCTGGCAATCCCACTCGGACTCTGGTCGGGATACCGCAAGAATACCTGGATTGATAATATCATCAGTGGACTTTCCTATATTGGTATGTCAATTCCGTCTTTCTGGCTTGGAATGGTGCTGATCATTGTGTTTGGCGAAACTTCATATTCTTCCATCATCAGGTATGCATTCGGTGGGAAATGAATCGTTCCTGGATACGGTGAAGCATATGATCATGCCATGTATCACCCTGAGCCTTTCCAACCTGGCAGTCTTTATCCGCTATATCCGTTCTAATACGATCGGACAGCTTGGAGAAGAATACGTTCTTGCAAAAGCAAAAGCAAAAGGAACGACAGGTGGAAAAAACTTTTAAAAAGACATATTTTGAAAAATACACTGCTTCCGATCATCACATTGCTTGGAATGAATCTGGCATCCATAGTCTGTGGATCGTTTATCATTGAAAGTGTTTTTGGATGGCCGGGAATAGGTACCCTTGCAATGACTGCGATCGGTGTCCGTGATTATCCGGTGATTATGGCATACGTCATGTTGTCCGGAATTATTCTGGTTGTCGGTAACTTTATTGCAGATATTCTGTATGCATTTGCAGATCCGAGAATCAAGAGGGAGGATATGGCAAATGACTGATACTAGATTTAAACGAATTGAAAAAAAGAAAACCCAGGAGTTGATTTCATATGATCACAGTGTGTGGAAAGATATCAAAAAAAGAGCTTTTTTTCCAATAAGATTGCACTGGTGAGTATCGTCATTCTCCTGATCATTATCATAGCTTCCATTCTGGCACCGCTTAGTCCATATGATCCGAATAAGATCAATGTTGCTGAAAAACTGCAGGGAATCTCTGCAAAGCATATTTTCGGGACAGATGAATACGGAAGAGACTATTTTACCAGAGCACTTTACGGAGGACGTATTTCTCTTACGGTTGGTTTTTGTTCGATGATCATGACTGTAATCCTCGGAACGGCAATCGGTATTACTTCTGGATATTTTGGTGGAAAAGTGGATATGTTCCTGATGCGCTTCACCGATATTTTCCTGGCACTTCCGAGTATGCTTCTGATGGTTGTACTGAATACGATCTTGCGTCCGGGCCTGTTTACTCTGATCGCAGTACTCAGTCTTTTTTCCTGGGCACAGGTGGCGAGAATTACAAGGGCGGAAACCATGTCTGTCAAAGAAAGAGATTATGTGACCGCCCAAGGAATCTGGGAGCCGGAAGTTTCGGATTGCAGTGGAACATATTGTACCGAATATTATGGGACCGGTCATCGTAGCGGCAAGCCTTGGAATTGCCAATGCGATTCTGATGGAGTCGTCCTTAAGTTTCCTTGGACTTGGAGTACAGATTCCAAGAGCTTCCTGGGGAAGTATCTTTGCAGAGTGCGCAGGGACATATTCTGGATGCACCGAGACTTGCGGTATTTCCGGGAGTTCTGATTCTGTGTACAGTACTGAGTTTCAATTTACTTGGTGATGTCCTTAGAACCGCACTGGAACCAAAGATTGTAAAAGTAAGCCTGGAGGATAGAAGATGGAAAAATTATTGGAAGTAGAGAATTTATCTGTATCCTATTTTACATATGCAGGCGAAGTACAGTCTGTAAGAGGAATTTCATTTGATGTAAAAAAAAGGAAAGACAACTGCATTGGTAGGTGAATCAGGATGTGGAAAATCCGTAACTGCCAAATCCCTGATGGGACTGATCGAGAAACCGGGAAAGGTAAAGCCGGAAAGTAAGATCATTTACCAGGGAAAAGAGCTTACCGGGTATACGGAAAAGAGTGGAATACCTTCCGTGGAAAAGAATGCTCGATGGTTTTCCAGGATGCACTGGTATCCTTAAATCCGACGATGAAGGTTGGAAAGCAGATTGCAGAAAATCTGAAGAATCACGAGAGTAGTTTCGAAGGAAGAAATTTATCAGAAATCGTTGGAAATGCTGAAGCAGACCGGGGTTCCGGATCCGGAAGGGTGTATGAACAAATATCCCCATGAGTTATCCGGTGGAATGCGTCAGAGAGTGATGATTGCCTGCGCTATGGTGACACATCCGCAGCTTTTGATCGCGGATGAGCCGACGACAGCCCTGGATGTGACAATACAGGCTCAGATCATTGCGCTGATGGAAGAGTTGCAGGAAAAGCTTGGTATGTCCATCATTATTATCACACATGATCTTGGAGTGGTTGCAGATATGGCTGATGAGATCATCGTCATGTATGCCGGAGAAATCGTGGAAAGAGGAACGGCAAGGGATATCTTTTTATCACCAGCAAGCACCCGGAGACATGAGCACTTCTCCAGTCCGTTCCGCGGATCGATGATGAAGACAAAACAAATTTTAAATACCATTGAGGGAAATATACCGGATATGATCTACCCGCCAAAAGGCTGCAGTTTTTGCACGCGCTGTCCATATGCAATGAAAATCTGTGAAGAAGAAAAACCGAAAGTTACGCACATTACGGATGAGCACAGCGTTGCGTGCTGGCTGATGGATCCACGTGCTGACAGAAGCGGTGTTCCGTTCGGGAGGACAGACGCATGATAGAAAAAAGAAGTTGTATTAGAAGTAAAAAATCTGAAAAAATATTTTCCGGCAAGTCATAAACGTGTTTTAAAGGCAGTTGATGACGTGTCTTTTACGATTCATAAAGGAGAAACGAATCGTAGGAGAATCAGGATGTGGAAAGACGACTTGCGGGGAAAACCTGTACCGGAATCCTTACGAAGACAGACGGACAGGTGTTGTATCAGGGAAAAGATGTGCATCAGATGAGTAAAGCAGAGAGAAATGCATTTACACAGAAGGTGCAGACCATTTTCCAGGATCCGTATGCTTCGCTGGATCCACACCAGAAAGTGTATCAGATCGTAAGTGAAGGGATGCGGATCCATCATCTGACAAAAAGTAAAGAAGAAGAGCAGAAACGGGTGATGGAACTTCTAGAGATGGTTGGCTTAAATGCCGAGCATGCTACCAGAAATGTCCATGAATTTTCAGGAGGACAGCGCCAGAGAATCGGCATTGCAAGGGCACTTGCAGTTAACCCGGAATTTCTGTTCTGTGATGAACCGATTTCAGCACTTGACGTATCTATCCAGGCGCAGATCATGAACCTCCTGATGACCTTGCAGAAAGAACGGCATCTGACGATGCTGTTTATCGCCCATGACCTTGCCATGGTAAAGCATATTTCCGATAATATCGGAGTGATGTATCTTGGAAAGCTGGTGGAAATTTCACCGGCTGCGGAATTATATGAAAAGCCGTATCATCCGTACACGCAGGCACTTCTGGAGTCAATTCCGATCGCCGATCCGGATCTGGCAAAAAGTCGGGGACGTCATTTTCTCACCGGAGATGTGCCAAGCCCGATTGATCCACCAAAAAGGCTGCCGTTTCTGCGGAAGATGCAAGCAAATGTATGGATATCTGCCGGGAAGTCCGCCCGGAATTAAAAAGAAGTATCAAAGGTCACCAGGTGGCATGTCACCTGTATGATGACTAAAAAAAAAAAAAAGTGTATGTAACAGAGGAGAAAAAAAAAAATGAAGTATGATTTTACAAGTATTATTGACCGTAAAGGAAAAGATGCCCTTGCAGTGGATATCCTTCCAAATATGCTTGGCCGGGGAAAAAAGTAGAAGTAAGAGAAGGGCTGGATTACATTCCGATGTGGGTTGCGGACATGAATTTTCCGGCACTCCCGAAGATCACCGAAGCGATCATTGAAAGAGCGAAACATCCGACCTATGGATATTTTTATTACCAGAGATGAGTATTACAACAGCATCATCAAGTGGCATGAAGAACGGAATCATGTGACCGGACTGAAAAAAGAACATATCGGTTATGAGAATGGAGTTTTAGGCGGCGTGGCAAGTGCACTTCACGCGGTCTGCTCACAGGGTGATAATGTCCTTGTCCATGCACCGACTTACATAGGATTTACCGGCACACTGAATAATAATGGCTACCATATCATCCACAGTCCGCTGAAAAGGACGAAGAAGGCATCTGGCGGATGGACTTTGAGGATATGGAAGAGAAGATCGTGAAAAACAAGATCCATGCGGCCATTTTCTGTTCACCGCACAATCCGACCGGTCGTGTATGGGAGCGCTGGGAAATCGAGAAAGCAATGGAAATCTATAAAAATACGATGTGACCGTCATTTCCGATGAAATCTGGTCTGATATTATTTTATATGGAAACGAGCATATTCCAACCCAGTCTGTATCTGAAGATGCAAGAAACAGAACGATTGCTTTATACGCACCATCAAAGACCTTCAACCTTGCCGGACTGATCGGAAGCTATCATATTATATACAACA
>VOFI01001520.1_pt1 | contig 32000 bp, 27 predicted proteins | sample 5384131 | NCBI WGS metagenome assembly VOFI01 (sample SAMN12384728, study PRJNA508395) | human gut metagenome | isolation source: healthy gut H | host: Homo sapiens
AGAAGTTTAGATTTAGAAACAAGGCCAATTGGAGAGCCTTTAAACTGGCTTGCATAGAATCTTATGGTGAAGATACGGAATGGGTTAAGTTTGCTAAACAAGGAATTTTCTGTCATAATGCAGATTTGATCTCAGATGTGCAATTCCCTTTAGAAAGATTAATGAGAAGTGAGAAGCCCAAGAGTTATTATAGCGACTTCAACATTAGGACAAGGAGTTAATCTTGGAGTTTCTACTGTAATTTTCTCAACTTTGTATCAATCAGGTAATCCTATTACGAAAGAGATTTTTGGAATATTGCTGGTAGAGCAGGGGCGTGCTTTTGTAGATCATGAAGGCAAAATTTTAGTTGCTCATGATATAACCAAAAAGACGAGAATAAAATAAATTGGGAAAGAAAAATGATTTCTGCATATCTTAATAAGAGTAATATAGATAGAGCAGAGAGTGGTTGTTTGGAAACTAATAAGTGGCTCAACTTAACGGAATAGCATTTGATAACTTTAACGGAATAATTGAAATTGATGAGTCTTTAGATGAAAAGTTAAGATGATCTTCTTGATTTGATTGATGACGGATTATTATCATTGCATAATTCGAATAATTTTGAAGGAAACACATTGGAATGGATTGATAGTTATTTTACTAAATCCTTAGCCTATATACAAGCTCAATATTATGAAGATATTACTGGCGATGAAGTTCTCGATTTAATAAAGGCTAGAATTAAAGGTATAACAAAAAAGGTAGGGATAGAAAAAAGTATTTGGGAAAGTATTGTATCTTCTGGTATTCCAATCAATTCAGATTTGCAAATAGATGAGAAGCTTAGCGAGATTATTAGTATTGTTCAAAGCTATATAGTAAGTGATAAAACATTAGAAGAACGCATTTCACTTCTTGAAAATATAGAAGACGTCATTAGAGATGTGAATATATATAAAGAAAAATTTGAAGATAGTGTTGATATAAAGAGATACGAAAAAAGTGGTTAAGTGGAATATCCATGTCAGATATCGTTCAACATGAAAATGCAGTTAATATAGTAACTCAACATTATTCTTTCAATATGCCTTGGGTTCTCAATGGTATTTCAAAGAAAATGAAGAAACAGAATTTAATTGAAGAAGCGGATACTATCGAAGAATTGGCTATTCTTGTAGAATTAGGATTACCTAACATAAAATCAGTTAAAATCTATCAAGCAGGAATTCGCTCAAGGGATTTCTGCCTATGAAATTGCCAACTTATATGATGATGATCTTTGGGAAAAAAGCATTAGAACATATAAACAAGATTTAATAGACCATGCTGATTACTATAAAAACCAAGTATCAGAAAATGCAGCATTATGGATCGATTTATTAGTAAGATTTTCGAAGAGAAAATTTATAAAAATTAAAAAAGTTCTAACTTCAGATATGGAAAAGTACATAAAAGAACAAAAAGGTTAATGGCAAAGAATAATTAATGATAAGCAATATTTAGTTAGTCGAATTTTAGTGTTATAAATGAAATAGGTGAATCAGATATTGACTTTTCTAAAGTCAGTAATATTAATGGAATTTACTTTGATTATGACGAAGATGATAAACTTTGGAAAATAACTTGCATGAATCCTTATGTGGTATTTACGTAATTACTATATACTTTTGGGAAGAGATGAGAATAAGTATTTAGACATTATTAGTTGTTAATTTATCGCTATAAGGCTTATTCTTGAAGCATTAAACAACCAATTACAAACTAAAATAAGTTTTGATTAACTTGTAACTATTAACAACATTGACTATCTTTGTCGTAGAGAGATATTTGAAATTATGCAGAGCAATGCAATGTGTAGCTGGACTTCCACTACTATATCGTTACTTGCATCTTTATAAAAACACTTTTAATCGCTGATTTATAAAAGATTAAAACGAACTACACTCTTTTATATCATAAAAACAAGGTTAAATATAAGATTCATGGACATATTCCAATCAGTTTGGAAGAATATATGAGGCTTAAAGAAGAAAATAAGTAATATACTGTCTCTATGGCTCTTCTTCTAATTTTAAGTGGTAAAGTGAATTAGTAAAACCCCGGAAAAGAAGGAGGAACTGAAAAAAAACGAATCAAATAAACGGTTGGCAAAAGGCGAATATAAACGATACGAAAAACAAATAATAATATAGTTATGAACGGAAGTCTTACTCTTTGTCTCGAAGTTATTTTCTGGTTTGCCCTGTTCGTCGTGTTCTACACGTATCTGGGCTACGGAATCGTGCTCTATATTCTCGTCAAACTGAAAGAGCTTTTCGTGAAACCGGTGAAATACTCATTACCTGCATCGAACGATGAATTGCCGGAAGTGACACTGTTCATCACTGCTTTCAACGAGGAAGATGTAGTGGACGAGAAAATGGAGAATAGCCTGGAACTGGATTATCCGGCGGATAAGTTGCGCATTGTTTGGGTGACGGACGGCAGTGATGACGGAACGAACGAGCGTTTGCAAACTCGCTGGGCAGGAAAGGCAACGGTGCACTTCCAACCGCTACGGCAAGGCAAGACGGCTGCCATGACACGCGGCATGACACTGGTTGACACCCCGTTGGTGGTCTTTACGGATGCGAACACAATGGTGAACCGGGAGGCAATCCGGGAGATTGTGCTTGCTTTCCAGGATCCGAAAGTGGGCTGCGTGGCTGGTGAAAAACGGATTGCCGTGCAGACAAAAGACGGGGCGGCTGCCGGTGGTGAAGGTATTTACTGGAAATACGAATCAACCCTGAAAGCACTTGATGCACGGTTGTATTCGGCGGTGGGAGCTGCGGGAGAGCTGTTTGCCGTGCGGCGGGAATTGTTTGAGACAATGGAGCCGGACACGTTTTTTTGATGATTTCATCCTTTCACTGCGTATCACGATGAAGGGGTATATCATTGCTTATTGTACGAATGCTTATGCCATCGAAAGTGGTTCGGCAGATATGCGCGAGAAGAAAAACGAAAGGTGCGTATCGCTGCCGGAGGATTGCAGTCAATCCGTAGGCTTCGCCCATTGCTGAACCCTTTCCGCTACGGGGTACTTAGTTTTCAGTACACGTCGCACCGGGTGTTGAGGTGGTCTGTCACGCCTTTTCTATTGTTCGCACTTCTCCCGCTGAATGTTGCGATTTTACTGACGGGCGGCTCGCCTGTGTTCTACGGCGTCCTGCTCGTGTTACAGGTGTTTTTCTACGGACTGGGATACTGGGGATATTATCTGTCTACCAGACAGATAAAGAATAAATTGCTGTTTATCCCCTATTACTTCCTCTTTATGAATATAAATGTCTTGAGAGGAATCCGCTATCTGAAGAAGAAAAAGAGGGAGCAGGACTTGGGAAAAAAGCAAAGCGGGCAGAAAAATAAAAACAAATAATCAAATCTTTTGTTATCTTTGTAAGATGCAATAGTCTTAATCATCTAATCGAATGGACATGAACAGAACATTACATGATACAAATAACGCGCAAAGGATATTGAAACTGACAGCCGATACAATGTTGTTGGTCGACAAGAATGGTGTTTGCATAGACATTGATCCTCATTGTGACCTATGGTTCTTACAGGATGAGATACTTCTAGGAAAAAACATATTTGAACTACTGCCCGAATATACGCGGGAAAGGGTTGTTCCTGTCTTCAATCGGTACTTGAAGGGAAAAAAAAGAGTGTCAGTAAAACTTCAAACTGGTACTAAAGGAAGATGTTTATTATTTTAAATGCATCATGCATCCTTATGATGACATGGTGCTCTGCCAGTATCGCGACATCACCCAAAGAAGCAACGTGAAACGCCAACTGGAACAAACGAACCGAACGCTGCGGGAGATCCAGAAAGTGGCGCAAATCGGTCAGTGGGTGTACAATACGAATGAAAACGTTTTTCATTATCTGGGACATACCGGCGTGTTGTGTGAAGAAACGGTACGAAGCATTTCTTTCGAGAAATACAGGGAGTATATCGTTGAAGAAGACCGGCAGACGTTTATCAACTGGAAACTTAGAAATCTGGAGAGGTTCAATACGGACAGTATCAGCTACCGCGTACAGGTGAACGGAGATATATTATATGCGTATCCAGGCTTATCTGCGTGAGGAACTCCCGGACGGCAGCCTTACGATCGAGGGATATATCCAGAATATCACCGATATCCAGCGCCGCAGAAACGATATCAATACGCTGACGCACGCTATCAACAACGCCAAGGAGAGTATCTTTGCCGCCAGAGAGGACGGTACGATCATCTTTGCCAACCGGCGTTTTCTCCACAATCACGGGATTTGCGAGAATGTGGATATCTGTAAACTGAAAATTTATGATATTGCCGCAGATATGCCTACGCAGAAAGCGTGGAACGAACGTTGTAAGGACATCATGCACGGCGGAAGCAGCAATTTTATCGCTCATCATCCTTCGAAAATCAACAGGGATATTCTGGCATACGAAGGCACAATGTATAATGTGACCAATGATTCCGGAGAAGAAAGTTACTGGTCGTTTGCTCATGATATTTCCGAACGAATCCGGTATGAGGCGCAAATCAAGCGACTCAACTTGATTATGGATACTACTATCAATAATCTGCCTGCGGGAATTGTGGTGAAGGAGATCAATAATGATTTCCGGTATCTCTACCGTAACCGTGAGTCGTACAACCGTGATCTCTGCGTCGGTGAGTCGTTCGGAAAGAATGACTTTGACTATTATCCGCCCATAGTGGCCGATAAAAAGAGACAGGAGGATATACAAGTGGCAACCACCGGAAAGGGATTGCATTGGACGACCGAAGGGAGGGATAAAAACGGTAACCGGATTATCCTCGACAAACGGAAAATCCGGGTGGACGGGGATGAATTGTCCTCTCCTATCATCGTCAGCATCGAATGGGATATCACGGAACTGGAGATGATCAAACGTGAACTTCAATCGTCAAAAGAGAAAGCGGAAATGTCCGACAAGCTAAAATCGGCTTTCCTCGCCAACATGAGTCACGAGATTCGTACTCCTTTGAACGCCATTGTCGGCTTCTCGCAACTTATCGCCGAAAGTAATGATGAGGAGGAAAGAAAGACGTATTATGGTATCGTTGAGTCCAATAATGGTCGCCTGCTGGAGCTTATCAACGAGATTCTTGATCTTTCGAAAATTGAATCGGGAATTATCGAATTTACCATAGGACCTACAAGCCTGCACAACTTATGCAGGGAAGTGCACGACGCTCATATTTTCCGTATGCCGGTAGGCGTGAGCCTCGTTCACGAGCCTTCGGACGAAAGTCTGATGATTGAAACGGACAAGAATCGGGTGTTCCAGGTGATTTCTAATTTGATTGGCAATGCCGCCAAATTCACGAAAGAAGGAAGTATTAGTTATGGATACAAACGGGTCGGCGACCAAATCGTTTTTCATGTGACCGACACGGGCACAGGCATCGAACCGGAAAAGGTGGGACGTGTGTTCGAACGTTTTGCCAAGCTGAATACGGGATTGGGATTGTTCTATCTGTAAGTCTATTGTTGAACGGCTCGGTGGAAAGATTTCCGTCAACTCCGAATTTGGAGTAGGAACGACGTTTAATTTTTACGTTGCCTTATAATATTATAAAGAAGGTTGCGGACACAACAGAAGGTATGCAATCTTCACTGTCTTCGCAGTCCTCACAACTTTCGCAGTCTTCTCAACCTTCTGACCTGACTGAACAACCCTCCAATGAAACACCACAGGAACAAATTCCTGAGAAACAAGCCTGCATCTTGATTGCCGAAGACACGGACAGTAACTATGATTTGCTGAATGCTATCCTTGGCAAGAATTATCGGTTGGTTCATGCACACGACGGTATGGAAGCCGTCATAATGTATGATGAAGTGAAACCTGACCTCATCTTAATGGATATCAAAATGCCGAATCTGGACGGACTGGAAGCTACGAAAATCATTCGCGAACTGTCTGCCACCGTTCCTATTATTGTTCAAAGTGCATACGCTTATCCGCAAGACCAGAAAGCTGCCAAAGAAGCGGGATGTAGTGATTTCATATCCAAGCCGATCGTGCAGTCGGAATTGAAAAAAATGCTCAATAAATGGCTGTCTCCAGAATTAAATAATAAAATACAAGAGTGATATAAACATAACCAAGAAAAGATGAAAGCCTTTTATAGACTATTTTACTACATCTCTATTCTTTTATCGTGTATCCTGGCGGGTGTCACAATAGCAGGAGCATTTAGCGGTACTGCTTCACCGGACAGTTTCAAGTTTATGCCTTTTATCGGTTTGGGACTACCGATACTTTTGTTGGTCAATCTGGCGTCTGCTGTTTATTGGACGATTCGTTGGCGATGCTGGGTTTTCATTCCGCTAATTGCCATATTCAGTAATTGGGGTTACATCAACTGTGTTCTCCAATTCCCGCTTCTCGATCCGGCTTCTAAACCGACAGTCAAAGTTAACGCATATACTCCCGGAGTGTTGACCGTAGCCACTTACAACGTTGACGGGTTCAACCGCGAACACACCGGGTATTCATGTAAGGAGATCGCTGCACAGATGAGAAATCTGAAAGCGGACATTCTCTGTTTTCAAGAGTTCGGTATCGATGATGAGTTTGGCATCGACAGTCTATGTACTGCGTTGTCTGACTGGCCTTATCATTATATTCCTTCTTCTCCCGAAGGACAACATCTTTTACAACTTGCTGTTTTCAGCCGTTATTCTATCAAAAAGGAGCATCTGATTATTTATCCCAACTCCGGTAATTGTAGTCTCTGGTGTGATATCGAAGTCAACGGTCGTATGATCCGTCTGTTTAATAATCACCTGCAAACTACGGAAGTGAGCCGCAATAAGCGCAAACTGGAAAAAGAACTTCGCCAAGACAACTCTCAAAGAGCCAAACGTGCCGCCCTTACGCTCGCCGACGGCCTGCATGAGAACTTCCGGAAACGTGCAGTACAAGCTAATCTTATCAATCAACTGGTGTCTGCCTCCCCCTATCCTACTCTTGTCTGCGGTGACTTCAACTCACTCCCTTCTTCTTACGTTTACCACACCGTGAAAGGTGATAAATTGCTAGACGGCTTTCAGACCGGCGGACACGGATATATGTATACTTTCAAATATTTTAAGCACCTGTTGAGAATTGACTATATTCTTCACTCGCCCGAACTGAAAGGTTTGGATTATTTCTCACCGGACTGGGAATATAGTGATCATAATCCGGTGGTGATGAGGATGAAGCTATAAAAGGTGTTCTTTGTAATGGGACTCAACTGGATATTCAGCAATAAAAACAAAAAAGCAACTAAATCGTTATGAATTAGTTGCTTTTAATTTTCAGTTATACTATATTGTCTTAATTGAAAATATAACGTACACTAAACTGTACTGAATAAGTAGATTTAAAACTTTGGAAATCACGATAAGTGCTTGTCAATGTCTCACCTGCATTCTTATTCATAGTAAATTCTCCGTTTTTATATTGCAACAAGCTCGAATTGATTACCTGCTTATAAAGTCCCCAACTGTTGTTCAATAAGTTAGGAAGGTTTTTAATATCAACTCCTACTTGCAGCAAGTTACACTTTCCACCAACATTCAAATAGAAATCTTGATTCAATTTAAAATCAACTTGATGATGCCATGGCATAACAGCTCCACCTCTCTCGGCATACTTACCTTTGCGATTCTTCAGGTATTTATCTTGGTTAATATAATTCCAGAAATCATCTCTTTGCTCCTTAGCCGGATAAGAAGCAGCATCACTAAACTTCCAGCTATCCAATTCTTCACGTGTTGCAGGAATATACAATAAACTATTAGCGCCTGCATCACCAACAACATTACTAGAGAAAGTATACGAGTAGCGGCTATATCCCCATGACCCGGAATATCCCATCTGCATTCCTTCATACAACAAAGAAACGCTAGTAGCAAAATGCTTTCCATATTCCTTTTTATAACCGATTGTAGCCAAGATACGATCAGGAGCTACATAGGTACCATAACCCAATTCATGTTCATTGATACCATTTACCGAATAAGTATTAGTCTTATAGGCAGAAGTTACCTGGTCACCAATACCATCACTATATGAACGAGATTTTGAATGTGTATAAGCAAATGATAAATCTAAACCAAAATCAAAGTTCTTACGCAATTGCGCTGAAATAGAATAGTAATAAGCACCCTTTTTCCAGTTCTCTAAAAGATAAACATTCCGACCGCTGTTATATATCTTATAAGTATCACGAACATCATTGGGAGAAAGAGTCAATTTTGCCTCTTGCAATTCATAACCGCGGTTAGTTATCACAACCGGATTATAATCACGGCTATAAATTCCTTCCAAAGTAAAGTTAACATCTCCCGGCAATCTCATATCAAGAGCTAATGAGGTCTTCCAAGTAGAAGGCATCTTCAAATCTTTATCAATAATTGTCGGATCTTTAGGAAGCTCTACTTTTGAATGCGTCTGACCACCATACAAGTCCTTCAAAATCTCATCACGATTTGCATGGAAATGAGGTTTATATTGGGCAGTAGCAGCATCCGTATAATAATAGGTAGTTTGTCCCACGCCTGAATTTCCGACAGCAGAAATCAACCAAACGAAAGGCATACGTCCAACAAACAAACCTGTACCACCACGAAGTACATACTTACGATCTCCTGTTATATCCCAATTAAAACCAACACGTGGAGATACTGATACTTTTGCACCCGGAAGTTGGTCTGTTGAATAATGCTGACCTCCAAAATCTAATTTGGCAAATTCTTCATTATAATTATTCTTTAAAGAAGGGTAAGTCGGTAGTTCAAAACGAAGTCCACCTGTTACTTTAAAGTTTTCTGAAACAGAAACCTCATCTTGCAAATATAAAGAATATTGTTGGAATTTCAATTCTGCAAGGAATTGAGACATATCAGGTGAATTTGAATGGGTTATAGCAAAGGCCTTCGGAGTCTCATCATTTACAAAATCACTCCAACTTGAATAAACATAGTAACCAGCACCTCCCAGCATATAACCATTAATAGCCTTTGTATGCTCATATTGGAAACCGGCCATGAACTTATTAATACCTACGTTCCAGTTAAACTCATCTGTAATGGTGAATACTTTTGTCTGACGCAGATTGCCCGCAGTAAAAAGGTCTGCACCAAAATTGGCATATACAGCACCATCCTGCAAAATATCAACTGTTGGGAAAAGAGGACCATCAAACGAACGAGGCTCATCTTGATAAGAATATGCAAAACGTAGCATATTATTCATTGCTCCTTGAGCCATACGAGAGTTCCATTCACCTGCAACAGAAGTAAAATCACGCACTTGATAATAGTTGAATTCGAAAAGCTAAGCGCATATTTAGAAGTACGTCCCTGTCCAGGAGCAATGGTACCAACAGGTTTACCATCTATGACTTCAGTGGATGTTCCTCCCGGATAAAGAGCTGATGTAGATAATGGACTGACTGAACTGGTAGGGAAGTTAGAATCTTTGGTATGTGTCTTGGTAAAACGGAAACTAACTTTATTGTTTTGATTAGCATTCCAGTCAACACGTGCCATAACACGATAAGCAGGGGTATCCGTTGAATAGTCATTATACTTTCCCGGATCAAAATTATATTTGTTTAGTAAGAAACCACGCATATCATCCATGTCACTTTGGAGAGGGCGATGTATATTACCACCACTATAGCTTTCTCCAAGTGCAGTACGAGGACGATAGTTTGATCCCGCTGTTACATTATCTTCATATTCTCCATTTACAAAGAAGAATAATTTATCTTTTATAATCGGACCACCGAAGCTTGCACCATAAGTATAATATTGAGCTTTGGAACGTAAAAGTTCATAATCATCAACTTTACTTCCTTTTAGATTCTCATTATTAAAATACATATAAGCAGTTCCACGAAATTGGTTATCTCCCGAACGAGTTACTGCATTAATTGCACCTCCTGTAAAACCGCTCTGACGAACATCAAACGGGGTTACAGCTACTGTAACCTGTTCCAAAGCATCCAAAGAAATTGGAGAGCCGTTAGCCGGAAGATTACCTCCCAATCCGAATGTATTGTTGAAAGCAGCACCGTCAACTGTCACAAATGATTGGCGATAATTACCACCACCGACTGCAAAACCATTACCAACATCAGCACCTTGTGGAGAAAGACGCATAATATCGCTAATACTACGGGAAATAGTTGGGGTGTTACTAATCATATCACGATTAGCATTCATAATAGCACCTGCCCTATCAGACTTCATGTTACTTTCTTTAGAAGCAGTCACCACCACTTCGTCCAACAGTTCAGAACTCTCTTTTAAAGAAACATTTAAAACATAATTCTCTCCTAATAAAAGATTGATTCCTTTGTAAATAGCTGTCTGATAACCGACATAAGAAATTTCTACCTTGTATGGTCCACCAGTACGCATACCTTGCAAATTAAATTGACCACTAACATTAGTCACAGTTCCATACCGAGTTCCTGAAGGCTCGTGAATGGCAACAATAGTTGCTCCGATAATCGGTTCATCTTGTGCTGTCACTTTACCACTCATAGTGGCTGTGGTAACCTGTGCACTCATTGTGACTGTCATTAGCAACATTACTAGCACCAAAAAAGACCGCGTTCTTTTTAACATAATGTAATTGATTAGTTTATACTAATTGTTTGCTTTTAAAAACTGTGCACAAATATAATTAATATTATTTAGACTTACGTTACAATTATACTACAAAATTTTAAGAGAGATAAACGTTTTATTGCGTTATAAAACAAGAAAGGCTCTACATAACTTGCAGAGCCTTTTATTTTGAAACAGAAAGCATTAGAAATGCTTCAATCTATTATTTTACACTAGTCGGTCATTAACTTTCTATAACGAACACGCTTCGGTTCTTCATTCCCTAAACGCTTCAATTTATTTTCTTCGTACTCCGAATAGGAACCTTCAAAGTAGAACACATTGGAGTCTCCTTCAAAAGCCAGAATGTGTGTACAAATACGATCGAGGAACCAACGGTCGTGTGAAATGACAACAGCACAACCTGCAAAATCTTCCAGACCCTCTTCGAGTGCACGCAGAGTATTGACATCGATATCATTGGTCGGCTCGTCGAGCAACAACACGTTACCTTCTTCTTTCAAAGCCATTGCTAGGTGCAAACGATTTCTCTCACCACCGGAGAGCACACCACAAAGTTTTTCCTGATCGGCTCCGGAGAAATTGAAACGCGAAAGGTATGCACGCGCATTGATATCACGTCCTCCCATACGGATCAAGTCATTACCACCGGAGATCACCTGATAAACACTCTTGTTCGGGTCAATGTCTTTATGCTGCTGGTCGACATAGGCTACTTTTACAGTCTCTCCTACTTCAAATTCACCCTTATCTACGGTTTCCAATCCCATAATCAAACGGAAAAGTGTAGTTTTTCCTGCACCATTCGGACCGATTACGCCGACAATGCCATTCGGGGGAAGCACAAAATTCAAATCGTCAAACAGCAGTTTATCACCGTATGCTTTAGCCACATGTTTAGCTTCGATAACTCTATTACCTAAACGAGGACCATTCGGAATAAAGATTTCCAGTTTTTCCTCCTTCTCTTTCACGTCTTCATTCAACAACTTGTCGTATGAATTAAGGCGGGCTTTCCCTTTTGCCTGACGAGCTTTCGGAGCCATACGAACCCATTCCAACTCGCGCTCCAGCGTCTTACGACGTTTGCTCGCAGTTTTTTCCTCCATTTCCATGCGTTTCGTCTTCTGTTCCAGCCAGGAAGAGTAGTTTCCTTTCCATGGAATACCTTCACCACGATCTAGTTCGAGAATCCAGCCGGCAACGTGGTCAAGGAAGTAACGGTCGTGGGTTACGGCAATAACAGTCCCTTCATATTGTTGAAGATGTTGTTCCAACCAATCGATAGATTCTGCATCCAAATGGTTGGTAGGCTCGTCCAGCAACAACACATCCGGTTTCTGCAACAGCAAACGACAAAGAGCTACCCGTCGACGTTCACCTCCGGAAAGATTTGCCACAGACTGATTTTCAGGCGGACAACGAAGTGCGTCCATTGCACGTTCCAGTTTACTATCCAGATTCCATGCATCTGTTGCATCAATAATATCTTGCAATTCGCCTTGACGAGTAAAAAGAGCATCCATTTTATCCTGGTCTTCGTAATACTCCGGCAAACCGAATTTTTGATTGATTTCTTCGTATTCTGTCAGTGCGTCAACAATGGGTTGCACACCTTCCATCACTACTTCTTTTACTGTCTTTGTGTTGTCTAAATAAGGTTCCTGTGCCAAATAACCTACGGAATACCCCGGAGAGAACACCACTTCTCCCTGATAGGATTTCTCTAAACCTGCGATAATCTTCATTAACGTTGACTTACCGGAACCATTCAGACCAATAATACCGATTTTCGCTCCATAAAAGAATGACAGGTAAATGTCTTTCAACACATTTTTATTTGGAGTGAATGCTTTGCTCACCCCTACCATTGAGAAGATAATTTTTTATCGTCAGCAGCCATATATTAATAATGTATATTGTTGATAATGGCACAAAGATAAGAAAAATGTTTGAAATCCTTTGGAGTTATAAAAAAATGTTCTACCTTTGCACCCGCATTCGAAAGAAAGTAACAAGGATTGATTCGCTAGCTCAGCAGGTAGAGCACAACACTTTTAATGTTGGGGTCCTGGGTTCGAGCCCCAGGCGGATCACTAGACAAAGAATAAATCCCTGATAATCATTGATTATCAGGGATTTATTCTTTGTCTTTCTCTTGATTTCATCATTACAAGCGGTAGAAGTCGTCGTTGATAAGTCGTACTTTTAGGATATTCAGGAAAATAGGTATTATCTATTAGCCTAAATTCAGTGTAGCCAATACCACAAGCCGAACAACCGACCTTAATTATTGAATAACAAACGGATATACTAGGAATGTCACAGGCTATTAGAGAAAGTTTTATGAAAACAAGTTCTTTGTTTGAAGAACAAGATGCAGCTACAACAGATATTCCTTTTGTTAAGTATCCTGATTATGAAAATCCGACTGAAGAAAATATTAGAATGGTTATCGGATTTAAATCAGCAAAATTATTACAGGGGAAAGATGATATTACTCCTAGGGGAATTCCTGCCCGAAAAGTAGTATCATGCCTGCACAAAGGAACATATAACGAACTGGCTAATTTATATAATGAGATATCCGAATGAATAAATGCAAACAGGTATAAAACCACAGAAACATCAATTGTTTTTTATTCATTGACTAATATGGAATGACAAGGTAGCTCTGCAATAAAAAGTAGTGCCCAATCCTAGCTGAGAGTATACTTGTATTCGTCCGTTCATTTTATCGACAATAGATTTACAAATAGATAACCCCAACCCCACAAAAAAAAAAAAGAGTCCACTTTTTTCAAATCTTTCAAATATCTTCTCCAACATATTCTGAGGAATACCACGACCGGTATCTTTTACCCCAATTCTAACGCAATGCTTATCTATTTCATAAAACACTTCCACATGTCCACGAGTCGTATTCTTCAAAGCATTTGAAAGAAAATTATTCAATATCTGCTTGATACGCAACTTATCAAGTTCCACCAAAGCATCATGTTCCGGATAACTGGTGAGAAGTTCCACACCAGAAGGAAGAAGACGAGCATATTCTGCCACACACTTATCAAGAAGCTCCGTAAGATTAAACCAATTCTGATGTAACTCCAAATATCCGGCTTCAATTTTAGACAAATCAATGATATCATTGATCAGATTAAGCAAAAGTTCGTTATTATGACTAATTAAAGAATTATAAAGTTCCTTTTCCACTACATTTTCCGCACTGGCCAACAGACTTGAAAAACCAACAATAGCATTCAACGGAGTACGGATTTCATGACTCATATTAGCCAAGAAGGCTGACTTTAAACGATCTGAAGCTTCAGCTCTATCACGTTCATTAACGAGCATTTCTTCTATCTGTTTCAAATCTGTAATATCATAATTAATACTAATCAATTCTATGACTTTATCTTGGGGTGCATATTTTCTGACAAAGAGATTAACATGCGTCCATGTACACTCTCCATTCTCCCTAAAGACACGTATTTTATGACTTAACTTATCAGCATTTCCTTTTTGTACCTCCTCAAAAAACTGAAGAATCAAATCACGGTCATCAGGATGAAAAGATTTATATGTACCAATAATCTCGGATAAAGGAGTTCCAGACTCTTCTCCTATATTTTTATACCAACTTTTCTGTGCATGTCCCTGCTTGCTTAGAATATTAAAATGAGCATAACCCACTTTCGCATAGTCACCTATTAACTCAAAAAATTCCTCAAATTCCTGAATCTTATTATAAGCAACCGTAGTCTCCGTTTTATCAGCATTAATCAGCAGATAATTAACCGGATTATGATTCTCATCATACAAAGTAGTTACTTTAGTCACAAGATCGATTGTACCTTCCGCCTTATTATTCGAATAATATTCTCCTAACTTTGAGAAATCATAGCGAAAGGTAAAGTCCGCATCCTCATTATTCCTCAACCTCTCCTTCATCTCTTCCGGGAAAACTGGATTCTCGAAAATATTGATGCCTAGAAGTTCCTCCTTACTATCTACATGAAACAAATCCAATTCTTTATCATTGAGGTCGACCAATACTCCCTCCTTATTATACAACTCAATGCCAACAGGCAAATTCTTATAAATATTATGTAAAGCCGTTCGCTACGTTGTAAAGCCTGACAAGCTATTGCAGTATCCGGTCCGTCCTGCATTTCTGCAATGCCATACACAATCGTATTTCCCTTATCATTTACTTCTCGAAAACAAATCTTACTACGCATCCAAACTGACCCTTTTGGGGTTTTTAATAAATAAACGACTTCCGACATCGACTGTACATCGAAAGAGCGAACCGTTGTCGGACCTTGTTCTTCATTCAAAATACGTTTATTGAAATCCTCAAAACTAATAGTCCCTGTTTCATCCAAATTCAGAATCTCAGATATATATTCGGAACAGGTATAACATTCCGTTGCCAAATTAGCTTCCCACCACCCCATATTGGCATTAGCCATTAACTTTGATAAGAACACAAAATCTTGTTGTTTGCTCATAATTGATGAAGTAAAGACATTATCCATTAATCATTTCAACACATTCACGAGCACAAAATTAGATATTACAGGCTTCCCATTCTTTCAAAATGACACTTTTTTAGCATATTATAAGAAGAATAGCCACTAATACCTACTTTCTATAGTATTAGTGGCTATAACATTTACAAATATTTGCTTAAATAGTTTTTCGTATGATTACCAGCATTTTAGAAGGCTAAATAATCAAAGTAAAAAGATATGCTTCTATTTTCTAATTGATTCGTAAACAGTTTTTGCCATTATTTTGGCACCTTCTTCATTCGGATGAATTTTGTCCGGAAAGAGTTGTGGTATTCCATCCATTGCCGTATGAAGATCAATTATATCCAACTTGTTTTTCTTGGCAACTTTTTTAATCATCGGAATAATTTCTTTAGAAATAATATCATCGTTGATACTTTCATTAGCTTGGTATGCCTTAGAAGGGTAACAGAGATAGATTTTCGGTTGGGCAGGCAATGCCTTGAAAGCATCAATCATAGTCTGCATATCTTTCGTGAAGTCGGCTTTATGTTTCCAGTTAAACGATTTACTGTCATTTGTTCCCAGTTTGATAACCACAACATTAGGATTGAAAGCTAATGCATCCTGATAAGCCTTTTCATTCATATAAGGACGATCGCCCTTGTTCAGCAGAGTGCGGGCACTGACTCCGAAATTCTTTACCCAATAACCGTCACCCAACATACGGCTCAAAACAGAAGGATAACTATCACGATCACGATTCTTGATACGTGCTCCATACGTAATACTATTTCCAATGCAAGCTACACGGATAGCATCTTTATGAGGAACTTTGAAACTACGGAGCCAAGACGTCAGTTCGTCCAACATTTCATTCTTATAAAGGAAACCCTCACGAATTCCCCAACCATGACCACCGGAAGGATAAATATGCAGAACAGCAGGAACACCATTCTTATTCAGAGCCAGATAATAATTAACTCCGTTAGCAGGCGGAACGACTTTATCATCATCACTATATACGATAAAAGCACGCGGTGTTTCTTTTGTCACTTGCTTCTCATTAGAATACTCCTTTTCCAACTCAGCAGAAGCATCCTTACCCAAAAGGCTGTTATGGGAACCCATGTGAGTATACGACTTATCCATTGTAATTACCGGATAGAAAAGAATCTGGAAATCAGGACGAAGTTCCGGTTTGGCATGAGTCGCGATTGTCGATGCAAGATGTCCGCCGGCAGAAGATCCCATGATACCGATATCTCTCGGATTCAGATTCCATACATCAGCACTGTCCCGCACTATCTTCATGGCAGCCTCGGCATCCGAAATAGGAAGTGTACGGTCACCATTCGGCATACGATATTTCAGAACGATCAATGCGATACCCTGTTTGTTGAAATACGGTGCCCAATCATATCCTTCGTGGTCTACAGCCAAGTGCGAATATCCACCACCCGGGCACGCCACTACAGCACGACCTGTAGCCAATTCCGGCGCCGGAAGAAATACGCGAAGCGAAGGTTGTTCAATATCAAAAGGGTTCGGAGCATTCTGAGCTACCGCCTGAGAACCTGTGAACCATAAAAGCAACAGGAATAAAAGAATAGAAAATTTCTGTTTCATAGTATCTGTATACTTTGATTAATGAATGATTTAATGTGCGAAGATAGTAAATTTATGTATCTTTGCGCCTCCTTTTAAATAGAAAAAGAAATGCAAGGAATTAAAAACCTGACACACGGGCCAATCAATCGTCAACTATTCAATTTAGCAATGCCTATCATGGCTACGTCATTTATCCAAATGGCATACAGTCTCACGGATATGGCATGGGTAGGACGGCTGGGTAGTGAAGCCGTAGCAGCCATTGGTTCTGTCGGAATCCTGACATGGATGTCCGGTTCTATCTCCCTATTAAATAAGGTAGGTTCCGAAGTCAGTGTCGGACAATCCATCGGCGCACAAAATCAAGAAGATGCCCGTCACTTTGCCTCCCATAACATTACGATTGCACTTATCATTTCTCTCTGTTGGGGCGGATTACTTTTCATCCTTGCAGAACCCATCATCTGTATCTACGAACTTGAGGTACACATTACCGCCAATGCAATAGAATATCTACGGATTATCTCTACCGGAATGCCGTTTATTTTCCTTTCCGCCGCCTTTACAGGTATCTACAATGCCGCAGGACGAAGTAAAATCCCGTTCTATATCAGTGGTGCCGGACTTCTTTTGAATATCATTCTTGATCCTCTGTTCATCTTCGGTTTCGGTTTGGAGACCAATGGCGCCGCTTATGCAACCTGGATTTCACAAGCTACTGTTTTCTCTATCTTCATCTACCAACTACGTTTCCGAAAAGACTCACTGCTCGGTGGATTTCCTTTCTTCACTCAATTAAAGAAGAGATACACACGACGTATCCTAAAACTAGGATTACCCGTAGCCACATTGAATACCCTGTTTGCATTTGTCAATATGTTCCTCTGCCGTACCGCCTCTGAGCAAGGCGGCCACATCGGCTTAATGACTTTCACGACCGGAGGACAAATCGAAGCAATTACCTGGAACACTTCACAAGGATTCTCAACCGCACTCAGTGCTTTTATCGCCCAAAACTATGCTGCCGGACGAACCGAACGAGTGCTCAAAGCATGGTATACCACCTTATGGATGACAGGAATCTTCGGAACTTTCTGTACACTGCTATTCATCTTCTTCGGAAACGAAGTCTTTTCAATATTCGTACCCGAGCAGGCAGCCTATGAGGCCGGAGGTGTATTTCTACGCATTGACGGGTATTCCCAGCTTTTCATGATGCTCGAAATCACCATGCAAGGAGTATTCTATGGTATCGGGCGTACCGTACCTCCTGCTATTATCAGTATCGGATGTAATTATATGCGTATCCCGCTTGCCATTCTATTTGTACGAATGGGCATGGGAGTAGAAGGTATCTGGTGGGCAGTCAGCGTCACAACTGTTGCCAAAGGACTTATCCTCCTAAGCTGGTTTATCATCATTAGGAAGAAATGCCTGAACCTCCCGTCCGTAGTCGGAAAGTAACAGTTTATCGACATTTTTCAGCACTCTGCCAAGAGTGTGCGAGTTATTTTAACTTAAAAAGTATCACCTTGGCAAATAATATGTATCTTTGCGTTGTTATTTAAAATATAAAAACAGATTATTATTAAACAATTAAAACATCAACATTATGAACAAGATGAAATTTATGGTTCTCTTTATGAGTATAACCATGATATTCAGTGGATGTGCAAGTATGAATAACACTGGTAAAGGTGCTGCTATTGGTGGCGGTTCGGGTGCTGCATTGGGTGCTATCCTAGGTGGTGTTATCGGTAAAGGTAAAGGCGCTGCTATCGGTGCTGCTATCGGTACGGCGGTAGGTGCAGGAACAGGTGCTCTCATTGGTAAAAAAATGGATAAGGCCGCAGCAGAAGCAAAACAAATTGAAGGCGCACAAGTAGAACAGATAACAGACAACAACGGATTGCAAGCCGTGAAAGTGACATTCGATTCAGGAATCCTTTTCACAACAGGTAATGCTAATCTGAGTGCTGCTGCTAAATCTGCATTAAGCAAATTCGCCAACAATGTGCTCAACCAGAACAGAGATATGGATGTATCTATCTATGGATACACCGACAATCAGGGCTGGAAGAACAGTACTGCCGCACAAAGCCAGCAAAAGAACCTGAACCTGTCACAAGAACGTGCACAGAGTGTATCCAGTTACTTATTAAGTTGCGGTGTTTCTACCAACCAGATTAAAGGCGTGCAAGGTATGGGTGAAAGCGATCCCGTTGCCAGCAACGATACAGCCGCTGGTCGTGAACAGAACCGTCGTGTAGAAGTGTACATGTACGCAAGTGAACAAATGATTAAAGATGCACAGGCAGCTTCTAATTAAAAAAATTCTGCGTTATACACGCAATCTGTTGATTCTCTTTTTTACATCGACCTTACTGACGGTCATTATTTATCGGTTCATGCCGGTTTATATTACTCCGTTAATGGTCATTCGAAGTGTTCAACAGATCATTTCAGGAGATAAACCCACGTGGAAGCACACGTGGGTTTCTTTTGATAAGATATCTCCTAGCCTGCCAATGGCAGTGATAGCTTCCGAAGACAACCGTTTTGCCGAACACAACGGATTCGATTTCGTGGAAATCAAAAAAGCGATGAAAGAAAATGAAACAAGGAAACGGAAACGTGGAGCAAGCACTATCAGCCAGCAGACAGCAAAAAATGTATTCCTATGGCCACAATCTTCATGGGTGCGGAAAGGCCTGGAAGTCTATTTCACTTTTCTCATAGAACTATTCTGGCCGAAAGAACGGATTATGGAAGTTTATCTCAACTCAATCGAAATGGGTAAAGGGATTTATGGCGCACAGGCTGCTGCAAAATATAAGTTCAACACTACAGCTGCCAAGCTGTCCAAAGGTCAATGTGCACTAATCGCCGCCACTCTCCCGAATCCGATACGGTTTAACTCGGCGAAACCTTCGGCGTATATATTAAAACGGCAGAAGCAAATATTACGGCTTATGAATCTCGTCCCCAAGTTTCCACCGGAGGGAAAAGCCGCAAAAAAAAGATAAAGAAGAAGAAAAAATAAAGGAGCAACCGAAGTCTACTTCGTTGCTCCTTGCATTATCAATAAGCTTGTTTGAATGTATTATCCCCATTTATACAAAATCCTTCAATTCCTGTTGTAAACGTTGTCGTGTAAAAAATATGCGGCTCTTCACAGTTCCCAAAGGAAGGCCCAATTTGTCTGCAATCTCACGGTATTTAAATCCGGATACATGCATAGAAAAAGGCACCTTATACTCCTTAGGCAATGCGTTGACAATACGATGCATTTCTTTCAAGTCATAGGCACCTTCCGTACTCATGAATCCCGAGTCCTGCGGTAAATTCAAGTGATAATAATTATCAGTCTGATCGACGAAAGTCTGGTCACGTACTATTTTTCGGTAGTTATTAATAAAGATGTTACGCATGATTGTGTACATCCATCCTTTGAAATTTGTGTCCGGAACATATTTTTCCTCATTATCTAATGCTTTTAATGATGTTTCTTGCAATAAATCATTCGCCTCTTCACGATCGGCAGTCAACTTATACGCAAAACGAAGCAATTCCTCCTGAACTCCAATTAAATCTTTTCTGAAACTTAAACTTTTCATACTTTAAGGGTTTTATGGTTAATATTTCGTTTTTCTCGATGATGCAAGTTTAAAGGTATTTTGAATACCAGACAGGGGGAAATTCGTCATTTCTTAGGGGTTAATTCTATCAAATGACAGTTTTCGGGTGCATTTGGATAGATTTCAGGTGGTAATTAATGATTTTTATTCTGTTCTGTTTGGCAGAAAAAAACAAATAGTCTACTTTTGATTAATATATTTAAATAAAATGAAAGGCTATGACTATACTTATTATTGTAGGTATTATTGTACTATTGGGAATTATTTTCGCATCCATGTACAACTCCCTGGTGAAACTCAGAAACAATCGTGAAAACGCATTTGCCGACATTGACGTGCAACTGAAACAACGTCACGACCTTATCCCTCAACTAGTAGACACTGTGAAAGGATATGCCGCACACGAGAAAGAAACTCTCGACCGGGTGATTCAGGCACGCAACGGTGCGGTCAGTGCCAGAACTATCGATGAAAAGATAGCCGCCGAAAACCAACTATCCTCGGCCCTGTCAGGACTGAAAATTACATTGGAAGCCTATCCCGACCTGAAAGCAAACCAGAATTTCCTGCAATTACAGGAAGAAATTGCCGATGTAGAGAATAAGTTAGCTGCTGTCCGCCGTTATTTCAACTCGGCAACCAAAGAATATAATAATGCCGTTCAGACATTCCCTTCAAACATTATTGCGGGAATGACCGGATTCCAAAGAGAAATTATGTTCGATTTGGGAAAGAACGAACGTGCTAATCTGGAACAGGCACCCAAAATTAGTTTCTAATCCGAACACCACCGTCCCACCCAACTGCAAAAAATAAACACGCGATGCAATACGTCGGAATCCAAACACAACAGAACCGGAACAACTTACGTTCCGGATTCCTATTACTACTTTTTCCTTGTTTGGTAACAGCACTCCTTTATCTGTCCTGTTACTTACTCGTTCTATTCGGATACGGAAAGAGTATGGAGATTGAAATGATGCCTATGGTCAATCATTTCTTTCTCTCTTCTCTACCGTATACTTTAGGAGTGGTGGTAATTTGGTTTCTCATTGCCTATTGGGCCAATACAAGTATCATTAATTCTGCCACATGTTCCAAACCACTAGACCGCAAAGAGAACAAACGCGTTTATAATTTAGTAGAAAACCTCTGTATGTCTCAAGGCATGAGCATGCCGAAAATAAATATCATTTATGATGATTCACTGAATGCATTTGCAAGCGGTATCAATGACCGCACATACACTATTACTCTTTCAAGAGGCATCATCCAGAAGCTGAATGACGAGGAACTGGAAGCAGTAATCGGGCATGAGCTTACTCATATCCGCAATCGGGATGTACGTTTGCTGATAATCTCTATCGTGTTTGTCGGCATCTTCTCCATGCTGACGGAAATCACGTTCTATGCGATTACACATATACGTGTACGTAGCAATAGTAAAGGTAGCGGAGGAATTTTCATCTTCATATTTATCGCTTTACTGATAGCTGCTATCGGTTTCCTTTTTGCCAGCCTGATGCGTTTTGCCATTTCACGCAAACGCGAATATATGGCAGATGCAGGGTCGGCGGAAATGACGAAGAATCCGCTGGCACTCGCCAGTGCCTTGCGTAAAATATCCGCCGATCCGGCAATAGAAGCAGTGCAACGGAAAGACATAGCACAATTATTTATTCAAAATCCTAAAAAGAAAACCAAAGGCTTATATAGCAAATTCAGCGGTTTGTTTGCTACGCACCCTCCCATTGAAAAGCGGATTGAGATATTGGAACAGTTCTAAGTTCTTCTGAAATATAAGATAAAGGTCAGGATTTCTGTTTAATTTTCATTAAAGAAAAGAGAGGAGTTCCTGACTTTTTAGTATATTTGATTGTTATACATATATATATCAACCTAAATGCAACTGACATGAAAATGAAAAAACAAATCCTTATGCTGTTGCTAGCTTTGCTAGTTGGTCTTCCTACTCTTTCGGCTCAAAGCAAGAAAGAGAAAAAGGAACAGAAGAAAGAAGCTGTGAAAGAACTGATTGTTTCAGAGAATTATAAGATAGACGTCAATACCGCCATGCCTATGCGCGGCCGGTCTATTCCATTGACCAGTTTATACTCACTGGAAATCAGAAACGATTCGGTAATCTCCTATTTACCTTATTATGGTCGGGCTTACAGTATCCCTTACGGAGGAGGCAATGGACTCAATTTCAAAGCCCCTCTTAAAGAGTATAACATGAAACTGGACAAGAAAGGCAATTCAGTAATCACATTCACCGCCCGCAACCCGGAAGATAAGTTTGATTTCAGAGTGAAAGTATATTCAAATGGTTCGACAAGTATTGACGTCAATATGCAAAACCGTCAATCCATAAGCTTCCAGGGGGAACTGGACGTGAAGGAAGAATAAACCAACTTCCTTCCGTCATTGCTCTTTGTTCTCGTTTGCCTCCACTTCGTCACTACCTTTTAATATAGGCAGGCAGATGTGATATTTCACGGCGAGAATACGGGCAAGAAAAACTGTCGAACCGCCAACCAATTGACATCCGTACGACTCCATGCCTACGACATGACAAAGCCAGTAAGTGATGCCGCCTACTACGCACGCCATTGCATAAATTTCTTTTCTGAAGATTAGCGGGATTTCGTTGATAAAGACATCACGAATCACACCGCCTGCCGCTCCCGTAATGCTACCCATGATGATAGCCACCCAGAAAGGATAGCCCAAAGCAATGCTCTTGCCTACACCAACAACAGTAAACAGTGCCAGACCGATCGAGTCGAAAATAAAGAAAGTATTATTGAGGCGGATCAGCCAGCGTCCGAAACAAATCACCCAAAGCAATGCTACGCCTGTACAAATTAAATAAATAGGGTCTGTCATCCACCCGGGAGTAACATCGAGCAGAACATCACGGATTGTACCACCACCAATAGCCGTAGCAAGACCTACGACGTAAGCTCCGAACCAGTCGAATCGCTTTGCCGAAGCTAGTCGGATACCACTAATAGCAAAGGCAAATGTGCCTATAAAATCAAGAATTTGAACGAATGTGGGCATATATTTGTTATTTTGTTTGCAAAGTAACAAATAAATTCCGTAAGAAAATGTACTTTTGCTTCAAGAATTAAACTGAATTTGATAGAAACAGTATGAAAATAACAATTGTTGCCGGGGCACGCCCCAATTTCATGAAGATAGCACCCATTACACGGGCTATTGAAGCCGCACGGGCGCTGGGTAAAAGTATCTCTTACCGCCTGGTATATACAGGTAGAAAAGATGATACCAGTTTGGATGCTTCACTGTTTTCAGACCTCGACATGAAGGCTCCCGATGTGTATTTGGGAGTAGAAAGCAGTAATCCAACAAGTTTGACAGCCGGAATCATGGTAGCCTTCGAGCAGGAATTGACTGAAAACCCGGCACACGTTGTTCTCGTGGTAGACGACCTCACTGCCACCATGAGCTGCGCTATCGTTGCCAAGAAACAAGGAATCAAAGTTGCCCACCTCGTAGCCGGTACCCGTTCTTTCGATATGAAAATGCCGAAAGAAGTGAACCGCATGATTACGGACGGATTGTCCGACTATCTGTTCACAGCCGGAATGGTTGCCAACCGTAACCTGAACCAAACAGGAACAGAAAGCGAAAATGTATATTATGTCGGTAATATCTTGATTGATACGATTCGCTATAACCGGAACCGGTTACTCAAACCGATTTGGTTTTCCGTATTGGGACTGAAAGAAGGTAACTATCTCCTGCTCACTCTCAACCGCCGCGTACTCCTCAACGACAAAGAGAACCTGCGCCAGCTTTTGAATACAATCATTGAAAAATCAGCAGGAACGCCTATCGTTGCACCTTTACATACTTATGTACGCAACGCAATCAAAGAGTTAGGCATCGAAGCCCCGAATCTTCATATCATGCCACCGCAGAACTACCTCTTCTTCGGATATCTCATCAACAAAGCAAAAGGAATCATCACAGATTCCGGCAATGTGGCCGAAGAAGCTACTTTCCTGGGCATTCCCTGCATCACGCTGAATACGTATGCCGAACACCCGGAAACTTGGCGAATGGGGACTAACGAATTAGTCGGTGAAGACTCTGCCGAACTTGCCAAGGCAATGGATACACTGATGAAAGGTGAATGGAAACGAGGTGAGCTTCCCGAACGCTGGGACGGACGTACAGCCGAACGCATTGTACAAATCCTTACCGGCAAATAATATCGCCCTATATACCTTTTATCATTTCCCGGCATACCAATTTTAGTTTCGTGCCGGGAAACTAAAAAGTTTCCTTATGAGAAACCATAGTTTCATCAATGGGAAACTTTAGTTTCATCACGGAGAAACTTTAGTTTCAGACGCTTGAAACTTTGGGTTTCATATAGCGAAACCAAAGATTTCTCATGAGGGAACAAAGTGTTTCAAGCCGGGAAACCAAATGTAACAAGCAAGGGAACCCAATGTAACAAGCGGGATACTCATTTATAGAAAGGCGAATCACCCACTAATTCCTTTCATTGTCAAACGATAACAGCTTGCAAATAACAAAAAACTATGGGTAAAAAAAGTTATATATTCTGTTAACATCCGAGTTATTTGTTAACTTTGCAGCCCTACTACGAACGTTATGAAACAACGATATAGCAAAATACTTATACTGTTCTTACTCGTATTGGCAGGTTCAAATGCTTTTGCGCAGCAAATTAAAGGGGTGGTTACAGATTCCGTAACCCATGAGCCATTGATGTATATCTCTGTCTACTATCAGGAAAAAAGAGACATGGGAACTATCACCAATATCGACGGAGAATATAAGCTTGAAACCCGCAGAAACGGGGGGACACTCGTGTTCTCCGCAGTGGGGTATATCAGTAAAACGGTGAAAGTCGGTTCAGGCAACCAGACAATCAACATACAACTGGCCCCGGACAATGTCGTATTGAACGAAGTAGTAGTAAAGCCCAAAAAGGAAAAGTACTCCCGCAAGAATAACCCGGCAGTCGAATTTATGAAGAAAGTCATCGAACACAAAAAGGCACAAGTCCTCGAAGTGAACGATTACTACCAGTACGACAAGTACGAGAAAATGAAAATGTCTATCAACGACCTGACTCCGGAGAAACTGGAAAAGGGTATCTACAAGAAATACTCATTCCTCAAAGATCAGGTGGAAGTGTCGGAAACTACCAACAAACTGATTCTTCCTATCTCCGTGCAAGAAACAGCTTCGCAAACTATCTTCCGCAAAGACCCTCAGAACAAAAAGACCATTATTAAAGGAAAAAACTCTAACGGTATCGAAGAGTTCTTCAACACCGGAGATATGCTCGGCACCGTATTAAAGGATGTTTTTGCCGATATTAACATCTACGAGGACGATATCCGTTTGTTGCAACAACGCTTTGTCAGCCCTATCGGCAGTAGTGCCATTTCATTTTATAAATACTACCTAATGGATACATTAATGGTTGACAAACGCGAATGTGTACATCTGACTTTCGTTCCGCAAAACTCACAGGATTTCGGTTTTACCGGACATCTATACGTGCTGAACGATTCTACATATGCCGTTCAGAAATGTACCATGAACCTGCCAAAAAAGACCGGAGTCAACTTCGTCAACCGCATGGATATCGTGCAACAATACGAACAACTCCCCAACGGAAACTGGGTATTGTCGGATGACAACATGACCGTAGACCTTTCATGGAGTTCCAACAAAACGGCAGGAGGACTACAAGTAGAACGTACCACGAAATATACGAATTATCAATTCGACCCGATAGAGCCGCGACTCTTCCGATTGAAAGGAGAGGTGATAAAAGAGGCGGATATGCTTTCGAAAAGTGACGAATACTGGGCAAGCGTGCGCCAGGTGCCGCTGACTAAAAAAGAAAGCACTATGGACCTTTTCGTTAATCGTCTCGAACAGATTCCGGGATTCAAATACATCATCTTCGGTGCAAAAGCCCTGATTGAGAACTTTGTGGAAACATCCGGCAAAGGCCGTCCGAACAAGTTCGACATCGGCCCTATCAACACCATGATTTCGAGCAACTACATCGACGGAACCCGTTTCCGGTTGAGTGGTATGACGACCGCAAACCTCAATCCACACTGGTTCCTTAGCGGTTACGGAGCATACGGTCTGAAAGACAAGCGCTGGAAATATAGCGGAACGCTGACTTATTCGTTCAACAAACGTGATTATGTGGTATGGGAATTTCCCAAACATTACATCTCCGCCACTTATAGTTATGATGTAATGTCTCCAATGGACAAGTTTCTGTTTACTGACAAGGATAATATCTTCCTGTCACTGAAAACGACCACCGTAGACCAGATGTCATACATGCGCGACGCGACTATCAATTATGAACTGGAAACGCCTACCGGATTCGGTGTAAAAGCCATGCTCCGTCACCGTAACGACGAGCCGACCGGGAAACTGGAATATCTGCGGAATGACGCTGCGCAGACACGCGTACACGACGTCACAACCTCCGAAGCCAGCATGACATTGCGTTATGCACCGGGAGAGTCGTTCGTCAACTCAAAACAACGCCGTGTCCCCGTATCTTTAGACGCTCCGGTCTTTACGCTGACTCATGCCATGGGATTCAAAGGAGTGCTGGGAGGAGAATATAATTTCAACCGTACGGAAGCAAGTATCTGGAAACGTTTCTGGCTTCCCGCCTCATGGGGCAAGATTGATTGCAGCGTGAAGGCAGGCGCAGAGTGGAATACCGTTCCTTTCCCACTGTTGATTTTGCCGGAAGCCAACTTGTCATATATCACCCAGCGCGAAACGTTCTGTTTGATTAACAATATGGAATTCCTGAACGACCGCTTCGCTTCCATGTCCATATCCTACGATATGAATGGAAAGTTGTTCAACCGCATTCCTTTACTCAAAAACTTGAAATGGAGAGAAATGTTCCGTGTCCGCGCATTGTGGGGTACGTTGACAGACAAGAATAATCCGTTTAAGAGCAGCAATCCCGACTTGTTCCGTTTCCCGACACGCGACGGTAAGTTCACCAGTTTCGTGATGGACCCGAAAGTACCTTACGTAGAAGCAAGCGTCGGCATTTACAACATTTTCAAGTTGCTGCACGTTGAATATGTACATCGTTTCACTTATCGTGATAATCCGGGTATCAACAAAAACGGTATTCGTTTCATGGTATTAATGGTATTCTAGAAAACTATGCAACCTTTAGCAGAACGGTTACGACCAAAGACATTGGATGATTATATCGGTCAGAAACACTTAGTAGGACCGGGTGCTATCCTGCGTAAGATGATTGACGCAGGACGCATCTCTTCGTTTATTCTCTGGGGACCTCCCGGAGTGGGAAAAACAACCCTTGCACAGATTATCGCCAACAAACTGGAAACTCCTTTCTATACTTTAAGTGCAGTAACTTCCGGCGTGAAAGATGTGCGCGAAGTGATAGACCGTGCCAAAAGCAACCGATTCTTCTCCCAGTCCAGCCCAATTCTGTTTATCGATGAAATCCATCGGTTCAGCAAGTCGCAGCAGGATTCTCTGTTGGGAGCAGTGGAAAACGGTACGGTGACACTCATCGGTGCCACCACGGAGAACCCGTCGTTCGAAGTGATTCGTCCTCTCTTGTCCCGTTGCCAGCTTTATGTGCTCAAATCTTTGGAAAAAGAAGATTTGCTGGAACTTCTGGAACGTGCCATTAGTACAGACACGGTGCTGAAAGAACGTAAGATTGAACTGAAAGAAACCACAGCTATGTTGCGCTTCTCCGGTGGAGACGCACGCAAGTTGCTTAATATACTGGAACTCGTTGTAGAGTCGGACACTGACGATACTGTTGTCATCACTGACGACATGGTGACAGAACGACTGCAACAGAATCCGCTTGCTTATGACAAAGACGGGGAAATGCATTATGACATCATCTCCGCTTTCATCAAGTCTATCCGCGGCAGCGATCCCGACGGTGCTATCTACTGGCTCGCCCGTATGGTTGAAGGAGGTGAAGATCCTACTTTCATTGCCCGCAGACTTGTTATTTCTGCTGCCGAAGACATCGGTTTGGCTAATCCGAATGCATTACTTCTTGCCAACGCCTGTTTTGAGACATTGATGAAAATCGGTTGGCCCGAAGGAAGAATTCCTCTGGCCGAAACGACCATTTATCTGGCCACCAGTCCCAAAAGTAATTCTGCTTATAGCGCTATTAATGACGCATTGGAATTAGTCCGTTCTACGGGCAATCTGCCTGTCCCCTTGCATCTGCGCAATGCTCCGACCAAACTGATGAAACAATTGGGCTACGGACAGGAATATAAATATGCGCACAGCTATGAAGGTAACTTTGTCAAACAGCAATTTCTTCCGGACGAGCTGAAAGACAAACGGATATGGCAACCGCAAAACAATCCGGCAGAGCAGAAACATGCCGAACGGATGATACAGTTGTGGGGAGACAAATTCAAGAAGTAGGCTAATGGCAGAAACAAAATAAAACAACGAAACGAAATGTTGTTATAACATATTATTAATACTAAAATAGAAAATGAAAATTGTTATTTTAGACGGCTTTGCCGCCAATCCCGGAGATTTATCCTGGGAAGGTTTGAAAGCTCTCGGAGAATGTACGATTTACGACCGTACCGCCCCCGAAGAAGTATTAGAACGTTCAGCCGGTGCAGAAGTAATTCTGACTAACAAGGTAATCATCAATGCAGACCACATGGCTGCCTTGCCCGAACTGAAATATATCGGTGTATTGGCTACCGGATACAACGTTGTCGATACGGCTGCTGCCAAAGAACGCGGTATCATTGTTACCAATATTCCCGCATACAGCACCGCTTCCGTAGCTCAAATGGTATTTGCACATATCCTGAATATCTCCCAACAAGTACAGCGCCATTCGGAAGAAGTCCACAAAGGTCGTTGGACAAACAGCAAGGATTTCTGTTTTTGGGATACTCCTTTAATGGAACTGAGAGACAAGAAAATCGGTTTGGTCGGACTGGGAAATACAGGTTATACTACTGCTCGCGTTGCCATCGGTTTCGGTATGCAAGTGTATGCATTGACTTCTAAATCGCACTTCCAGTTACCACCGGAAATCAAGAAGATGGATTTAGATCAGTTGTTCAGCGAATGTGATATTATCAGTTTTCACTGCCCGCTTACCCCAGAAACTCACGAACTGGTGAACGCCCGCCGTCTCGCTATGATGAAGCCGACAGCTATTTTAATCAACACCGGTCGCGGCCCGCTTATCAACGAACAAGACCTTGCAGACGCTTTGAACAATGGCAAGATTTATGCAGCCGGAGTAGACGTGCTTTCTACTGAACCGCCTTGTGCCGACAATCCATTACTAACTGCGAAGAACTGCTACATCACTCCGCACATTGCCTGGGCAACCATCGAGGCTCGTGAACGTCTGATGAATATTGCAATCAGTAACCTTCAGGCTTACATCGCCGGAAAACCGGAAAACGTTGTCAATAAACATCCATTTCTTTCTCGGTAATTTTGTGACGATCGATACTACGCCAAGCATAGAAAATATATGCGATTACGAATGGAACAAGAATAGAGACATAGGCCATTGTCTTTAGTGTAAATTCGCTGGAACAGCTATTGGCTAGGAGTCAATGAACTTTGCAAATCCGTATAAGACGGATAATAAGCAGTATTGTTGTATCCGGCTACCAATAACAGGGATAAAACCGTCAGCACAGTGCCAATGCCCGTAAACCAGATTCCCTTATCAAAAGTCTTTTTAAGAACCGTCTTTCCGATTCCAAAGAGAACCAATACCACTCCGATAAGGAAAAGGATTAATACAACCGGCATTTCGATAAAGTTAAAGAATAATAAGAATAAAACCGTATTATTCAGTACGGCACGACGGCATTTATCGGTCAATTCTTTATCATCTATATTATTAATGAAATAAAGTGCGCCCAACACACGAGCGAGGGAAAAATACAGCCAGCCCCAGAATCACATTCAGATATTGGTCAATGCATCAAGTCCATGCAACCCATTGCCCCAATGACTGATAACCGGCATAATGGTATCCGTCATATTCGCCTTATTGATATAAAAAATCAGAACCGGTGAAAAAGGTAGCAACTGCCCCGCCAAGCAACAAAGGCCCCACTACCCCGTTAATCACCAAAAACGTCCGGTATGTCTTTTTACCTAACAGATTGCCTGCCTTACTCTGAAATTCATAGCTGACAGCCTGCAACACAAAACTGAAAAGAATAATCATCCAAAGCCAATAAGCACCACCGAAACTGGTACTGTAGAATAACGGAAAAGAAGCAAAGAAAGCTCCTCCAAACGTCACCAACGTAGTAAACGTAAACTCCCACTTACGCCCGGTAGAATTCACCATCATCTTACGGTGTTCCTCGGTCTTACCGAAGCAGAACAACAAAGAATTACCTCCTTGTACAAACAATAAGAACACGAGTATGGCTCCCAGCAAGAAACGATCAGCCACCAATATTGTTGTAGAAATATATACATATATTTTAAGTATTAAGTTTTAAGTATTATGTATGACGCAGCTCTGATATCAGATTCAGGTATTAAACCTCCGGCCCCTTCTTGATAGCCCTTATCATGATTCCTATCTCCGCAATCAACATTACAGTAAACAGGATCAGGAAGATAAAGAAAGTAGCCTGTACGGAGCCTACATCCAGTTTAGAGATAGCCGCCGATGTAGGAAGCATATCGCGGATAGCCCAAGGCTGACGACCGCATTCGGCAACCACCCATCCTGCCTGTCCGGCAATGTAAGCCAAAGGAATGGTCAGCAGAGCGATCCAATGCATCCAGCGCATCTTACTCAAATCTTTCTTATATATAAAGAAGAGAACGACAATAAAGAACAGGATGAAGTATCCGCCCAAGATTACCATTACACGGAATGCATAAAAGTTCAGAGGAACATTCGGAACCAACTGATTCACATCCTTAATATATCCGTATCCGAAATAAGGAATATTCTCCTGCAACACTTTGTATGCCACTTGTGCATCCTCCTCGTTCACCTGCACTCTTCGCAGCACGGAAGCAGCCAGCGCACCGATAGCCGTTTTCCCGTTCAATCTTTTCGGCAGCCGAAAGAGCAATCGTACCGTCTTTCATGTTGATAGCCACCTTCGAGCATATTCGTAATTCCCGGAACATAAGCATTATGTCACGCTCGGCAAGGAAAGAAAGCATACTGGTATCTCAATACGGAACAGGAAAGGTTCTTTTCCGTCATTATAAGTCTTCTTTTCGGGATTCAGCATGCCGATTCCCACCAAAACCCACATTCGTACCGCCATCATGCAATCCTTCACAGCGGCCATTTTCATCGGCTGCGTCTGCGCAACCTGATAACCGGAGCCGTCGCCTGTCCATGCAGTGAGCAGTGAGGCGAACAAACCGAAGGCGGCACCAATCTTTATGCTCAAGTGCAAACTCACTTTGACGGTTCTTCAACAAATAC